>TARA_B110001469_G_scaffold126360_1_pt1 | contig 31518 bp, 29 predicted proteins | sample TARA_B110001469 | Tara Oceans TARA_B110001469 (sample SAMEA4397034) | marine metagenome | biome: Polar Biome; feature: [SRF] surface water layer (ENVO:00010504); material: water (ENVO:00002006), including particulate matter (ENVO:01000060) such as... | depth 5 m
ATCACGGAAAAACAACGTTGGTTGATAAAATCATGTATCACTGTCAACTGTTTCGTGAGAACCAAAATACAGGTGATTTAATTCTAGATAATAATGATCTTGAACGTGAGAGAGGTATTACGATCACGGCAAAAAATGTTTCTGTTGTATATAGAGACACTAAGATCAATATTATTGATACGCCTGGTCACGCCGATTTTGGTGGTGAAGTAGAGCGTGTATTGAACATGGCAGATGGTGTGTTGTTATTAGTCGATGCTTTTGAAGGGCCTATGCCTCAAACGCGTTTTGTATTACAGAAAGCAATTGACCTTGGTTTAAAGCCTTGTGTTGTGATTAATAAAGTTGACAAAGAAAACTGTACTCCAGACGAGGTACATGAAAAAGTGTTTGACTTGATGTTTGAATTAGGAGCAGAAGAGTGGCAGTTAGATTTTCCAACGGTATATGGATCCGCCAAAAATAATTGGATGAACCACGATTGGAGAGATGAAATAGATAATATTGAGCCTTTACTGGACATGGTGATTGAACACATTCCTTCCCCAAAAATTCCTGAAGGAAATACACAGATGTTAATTACATCTTTAGATTTCTCTTCCTTTACAGGTCGTATCGCCATTGGTCGATTGACACGTGGTGAATTGAAAACAGGGCAGCAAATTTCGTTGGTAAAACGCGATGGAAGCATCATGAAGTCCAGAATAAAAGAACTTCATGTATTTGAAGGTTTAGGTAGAAAGAAGATTGAAGAAGTTCAAACGGGTGATATTTGTGCCATTGTAGGCTTAGAAGGCTTTGAAATTGGAGATACAGTCGCTGATCTTGAAAACCCAGAAGGGTTAAAAACGATTGCTATTGATGAGCCAACAATGAGTATGTTGTTTACAATTAACGATTCTCCTTTCTTTGGAAAAGATGGAAAGTTTGTAACGTCAAGACATATTAGAGAGCGCCTAGATAAAGAATTAGAAAAGAATTTAGCACTACGCGTTAATGCAACTGATAGTGCCGATAAATTTATGGTATTTGGAAGAGGAGTATTACACTTATCTGTACTTATCGAAACGATGCGTCGTGAAGGGTATGAATTACAAATTGGACAGCCACAAGTAATTATCAAAGTTATTGACGGCGTTAAATGTGAGCCTATTGAAGAAATGACGATTGATTTACCAGAAACGGTTTCAGGTAAAGCAATTGAAATGGTAACAATGCGTAAAGGAGAAATGCTAAGTATGGAAGCGAAAGGCGACCGTATGGTGTGTGAGTTTTTAATTCCTTCTAGAGGAATTATTGGGATGCGTAATCAACTCTTAACAGCGACGGCTGGTGAGGCGATTATGGCACACCGATTTAAAGAATACCAACCTCTTAAAGGTGGAATTCCAGAACGTCAAAATGGATCTTTAGTTTCTATGGAATTAGGACAAGCGATTCCTTATTCTATTGATAAATTACAAGACAGAGGTAAGTTTTTTGTAGATCCAGGCGAAAGTATTTACGAAGGTCAAGTGATCGGCGAAAATTCTCGTGGAGACGATATGGCGATTAACATTACAAAAACTAAAAAGTTAAGTAATGTACGTAGTTCTGGTGCAGATGATAAAGCGAAGATTGTTCCGGCAATTAAGTTCTCTTTAGAAGAAGCTTTAGAATACATTCAAAAAGATGAGTATGTTGAAGTAACGCCGAAGTCATTAAGGTTACGTAAAATATACCTTACTGAAGTTGACCGTAAACGTAACAAAATCATATAATGAGTTTTTTAGAAACTCACGCGACTGAAATCGTAGGGTATTTAGCAATGCTGTTGTTGTTGATTTCTTTTTTGATGAAAGATATCAAACGCCTACGTAAGCTAAACACTGTAGCTTGCGCGTTGTTTGTTGCCTATGGTTTTATGTTAGCAACCTCTTGGCCGATTATTATTTCCAATGCATCTATCATGGGAATTAATATATATTACCTGTTTTTGAAGAAAAAGTAGTATTTTCACACGGTTAACTAACTTGACATATAAGAATTTAGTAGGTCTTAATGTGCTGCACTAATATTCAGTGTTAGTTATCGTGCGTTATACTAATAGTTCTAATGAGCCAATTTGAAGTTACCTAAATTCATACGTAATAATTTAATTCTAAAGATCACCTCACTCAATTCATTGGTTGTGGGAGCGCGACTTTTGATGTCGTTAGTCGTTCAGAAATTATTGGCAGAGTACACAGGACAAGCAGGGATTGCCAAAGTAGGGCAGTTGCGAAACGTCTCCTCCATGCTTATGAGTCTCACGTCTGTAGGGACCTTTAACGGCGTTGTGAAGTATGTTTCAGAGTACAAGTCCGATCAAAAAAACTTACTGAAATTATTTTCAACGCTATATGTTTTTAGTTTCACGGCAAGTGTCGTATTATTTTTCGTCTTGTTTTTTGGAGCCTCTTATTTCTCTCATAAATTATTTTTATCAGATGCGTATGCCGTTATTTTTAAAGTGATGGCTGTTGCGGTTCCTTTTATTTCGATGAATCGAATTTTTAGTGGGGTTATAAACGGAATTTCGGACTATAAGAAACACACTAAAATTGAGTTTATATCTCATTTTCTTGCAGCTGTTTTGTTGCTCGTTAGTCTTTATTTCTACTCCTTAAAAGGCGTGTTAGTTGCCATTGCACTGACGCCGATTATTCAGTTTACAGTGCTAATCATCATCTTTGGAAAACTTTTAAAAGACTATGTTGATTTCAAATCAATCTCTTTTAAAATTCCTTTTCTAAAGCAGCTTTTAGGTTTTACCGCCATGTCTTTTGTAGCAACGGTACTTTCAAATTACGTTGAAATTGATTTAAGAACACTGATTTTAGAGAAAATCAGTGAAGCTGAAGCGGGCTCATGGACGGCAATGAATTCAATTTCTAAAATTTATATGCAATTTTTAATTGCAATTTTCTCTCTCTATATTTTACCCAAGTATGCAACTATTAACACCTCATTTGAGTTTAGAATAGAAATAAAAAAAATTTATACATCATTAGTCCCACTCGTTTTTATAGGGATGGTTTTAGTATATGTTTTAAGAAATGTATTAATCGAAGTTATTTTTAATGAAGCCTTTTTGGGCATGGCTATTTTATTTAAATGGCAATTGGCGGGAGATTTCGTTCGATTTATTGCCAATGTATTGTCCTACCAGTTTTTAGCTAAAAAACAAATCAAATATTTTGTATCGACACAACTAATTGGATTGGCAATGTATTATGTTTTTGGTAGATATTACTTAAGTTCATTTGGAACCGAAGGGGTTGTAATAGCTCTCTTTGTAAGTAATTTAATATATTTAGGAATTGTATTTTTTGTTTTAAGAAATACCTTTTTTGGGAAAAACAAGGAGATATAAAGGAGAGGGATTGAAATGTTTAAACAAACAGAAATGACTAATTTTAAAATTACAAAAAGCATTTTTTATCAGTTTTTGATACCTGTTTTTGTTGCTGTGGTTTTTGAGCTTATTTATAAAGAATTTGAAGTTTCAACAGTTTATAATTTTCTAGAAAATAGTTTATTCTCGATCCTATTAGTAAGCCCTGTTTATTTTATTGTGAATCGTAAAATCCAACTAGGATATATATCACTCACGTTTCTTCTATTTTGTTTTGCAATTTATTTTGAAACGGTTTACTACTACTTTTTTGAAGCCTATTTAAGTGCATCTTCACTATTTGTGGTATTAGATTCAAACAGTTCAGAAGCAGCTGAATTCCTTAATTTTTATGTCGATCATAAAGTCATCATCTTTTCCGTTTTGATGCTGGTTGTGATTGCAACATCGCTTAAAAGGTTTAAAACCATTCTGACTCCTTTTAATAAATCGTCAACACGGACGAGAGTTAAGATGTCTATATATATGTTGGTTGTATTAGCATTCCTTAAGTTCTCTGGACTGATCGTTTACAACCTTGCTTATTTAATCCTAAAATCTTCGATAGAGTACACAGTAGAGTCCAATAAACTTGGTGCCTATAAAACAAATAAAACTGGAGATTTCACCAATGTTTCCCGACCAGATAACCAAGAGAAGGAGGTTTATGTGATGATCTTAGGAGAATCGACTACCCGTTCGCATTTTAGCTTGTACGATTACTCTCGACCTACAACTCCCAAACTAAATTCTTTAAAAGATGACTTAATCATTTACAATGATGTCATCAGTCCTCATACACATACGATAGCCTCAATCACTAAAATACTCACACTTGGAAATTACGAACAACCAAATAAAATAGGGGATGGTTCTATCATCCAACTTGCAAATAAGGCGAATTTTGAAACTGTCTGGTTGTCCAATCAGAGACCCATTGGAATCTATGAAAGTCTAGTCACCAAAATCGCATTATCTTCTGAAAAAAGTAAATTCCTCACCACCACATTTGGTGTCCATAACAAAGTAAAAGATGGCGATCTCTTACCCGAGCTAGAAACGATTCTGTCGGACGATTCGTCTTCCAAAAAATTCATTATAATTCATCTTATGGGAACACATGTTAGCTATGCAAACAGGTATCCCAACACTTTCAATAAATTTATAGACCCCCCCCAAAGTAATTATAAATCAGATGAAACTTCCAGAATAATTAACCACTATGATAATGCAGTGCTGTACAATGACTTTGTGGTTTCTGAAATTATTCAAAAAATTAAAGCTCTAAACACCAAAAGTTTTGTGCTATATATGTCAGACCATGGGGAAGAATTATTTAAAGATCACAATATGGCAGGTCACAATGAGGATGTAGGGACAAAAGACATGTATGATGTTCCATTTTTATTATGGCAGTCTGACACTTATAAGAAACAAAAGCTGATTACAGTCGACGAGAATAGACCCTATATGCTTGACGATTTGTTTCATGGACTTGCGGATTTGTTAGATATTTCAGCTCAAGAAGTTGAGCCCGAACGAAGTGTTTTTAATTCTGCTTTCAAAGACCGTAAAAGAATCATTTTAGAGTCTTCAGAATATGACGCCTATTTTAATTTAGATTAAATTTGAAATAACTATGACATTATGAATTTCGATAAAATTTCATTTAAATTTTGAGTTCTTCAAAAACTTCAAAAAAAAAGATATGCATTGTCACGTCTTCTTTAGGGAAGGGGGGCGCTGAAAAATCGTCTGCATCGCTTTCAAAAATGTTATCTGCCAAAGGATATGATGTTCATATTGTGAGTGTTCTTAACAAAATTGAGTTCAGCTATTCGGGAACGTTATTTAATTTAGGTACAATTAAAGATAATAATGATACCATAGCAGGAAGAATTTATAGATTGATTCAGTTTAAAAAATATTTACATAAGCATCAATTTGATTGTATAATCGACAGTCGATCAAGAGTTAGTGCTTTTAGAGAGTTTTTTGTAACGTCATTTATTTATGTCTCATATCCAGTAATTTATGTAATTCATAACTATAAGACGTCCCATGCGTTTTCTAAGTTCAATTTCTTGTCGAGATATTTGTATAAGAATAAGAAAATGGTGGCTGTTTCTGAAGAAGCAAAAAATAAGTTTAAAGCAAAATTTAATTTAAGAGATATCTCTACTATTTATAACGCTTATGATTTTGAAACTGATGTGTATGATTCCGAAGAAAAGGAAAACTTAAATACTGAAAAGTATATTCTCTTTTTTGGTAGAATTGATGACAAGCACAAAAATCTAAAATTATTATTAAACTCTTTTAAATCATCTAAACTCTCGGCACTAGGGTATAAATTGTTAATCTTAGGAAATGGTCCAGATCTTAATGCAATAAAAGAGTTATCCATGCAACTGGAATTAGAATCCTCAGTGGTTTTCGTTGATGCTGTTCCTGATCCTTCTCTTTTTGTTTCAAATGCGAAATTTACTGTTTTAACGAGTAGAAATGAAGGTTTTCCGATGGTTTTGATAGAGTCATTATCATTAGGTACGCCTGTAGTTTCAATGAATTGTAAGTCTGGACCAAAGGAAATTATAATAAACGAACATAATGGAGTATTAGTAGATTCCTATACAGAAGTTGCTTTTTCGGATGCTATGAATCGTTTTGTGACTGATGCCGAACTCTATAACCACTGTAAGAAGAACGCCAAAAAGAGTGTTGAGAAATTTTCTATGGAAAACATTTCTAACGATTGGAAGCGAATCATCGAAAATCTTCCTTAGAAAGCCACTCTAAATCACCATTTTTTAAATGGCGATAGATAGATGTTACAGCGTAATAAAGCGTTTTGCAACTGTTTAAGAAAACCAACAATAACCGAAGGTGTATTCAATAAAACACGTTGACTAAAATTAAGGTTTGAAGGGTTAATCTCTTTTTTTAATCTTTTATAACTATTAAAATCACCGGCAGCTTTTCTTTCAATAGCCACAGAGAATCGATTCAAATCCATGTATTTTTTAAACGAAGTATTGGAAGCATCGACATCTTTAAAATTCTCAAATAGTTTGATGCGATCGATGCGATTGGACGAATACGATAAATGGTATTGAGGGTCCAGAATAATTTTATTTGCGCTGGCAATAGCAGAGAATGCCACCGGCTCTTTGAGTGCAATACGAACCCATAAATCAGTATCTTGACCAGAACGCATTTCTTCATCAAATCCCCCAATTTCACGAAACGTATTTTTGGGAATTAAAACCGCCGAAGTCCACGCAATACTGTCCATGGTGGATGCTGAAAAATAATCGTCGATCACTCCAAAATGATCGGTTGAGACCCCATTAAAATGGGCGTTCATTTTCCTGCTATTAAAAAATTGCTTGTAATAGGCTGTGGCATATAATCCACAACTAGGGAAGCTCTTGTATAAGCTGAATAAGTTTTCCAAATGGTTGGATTCCCACAAATCATCGGCATCTAAAAATGCGATTAAATCTGAAGTTGACTTAGAAACGCCATAATTTCTTGCATGAGAAACGCCTTTGTTTTTAGTTGTGTAAAGTATGATGCGCTCGTCATCAAAAGAATTTGCAATGTCAATACTACCATCTGTTGAGCCATCATTAATTAAGAGGACTTCAAAATCCGAAAACGTCTGATTCAAAACGCTTAAAAGTGTTTTCTTAATAAAGTGTTCTTTATTAAATAACGGAATGATTACGGATATGGATGCCATTATTCGTTTTTACTTATATAACAAAGGTAGCTTAGTTTGTATAAATCAAAAATGAATAAGGATGGTTTTCCAGATAAAAGATTTGTTTCAAATGAATTTTTAAAAACAGGGAATAATAGAGCAAGTAAAAAATTAATTCCAATTTTTTTGCAATTATGAAACGTTCGAATAATACGTGTGTATTCTAGATGTATTAAATTGTTTTTAGCTAAAGTAAGAGAGGCTTTGACTCCTTTCAATGATTTTTTTAAATAGATTTCACTACTTTCCAAACCAAGGTGATAAATCGGATTGTTAATATGAGAAATAGCTATGTCGTTTTCTTTTAAGTCAAAAGAGAATAATAAATCTTCATGAGCGTCAAGTGAGATTTCTTCATTAAAATTCACGCTATTAAAAATGTCTTTTTTGATTAAAAAATTACAAGACAGAAAACTCAAGTAAACTGATTTTTTTCTTTCATTTAAAGAAACAACTTCACGTTTTCTTCCAAAAACCCAGCGTAACATTTCTTCATTTTTCGGTTTTTTGTCTTGGTAATTAACCCCTCCAAATATTAATTGTGTCGATTGCGTAAAAGAAGTGATATACTCAGAAATAAAATCATTTTTCACAGGAATCACATCAGCATCTAAAAACAATAATAAATCATAGTTCGCATTTTTAGCCAGTAGATTCCGAATCGCACTTCTCCCAATATTAGAATCTAAGACTTTATAGGTTACATTTTTTAATTTATCTATGGACTTATTTTTGGTGATGATCTGGAGATTTGTGGAGCCATCATCATAGCAAAGAATCTCAAAATCGAGTTTACAAGCTGTTGATTGGGCGTGGAGTTCGGCAACCAAAGCTTCAATATTATAATTATATGTTGGAATAAGTATAGAAAGCATTCTTAATTTTTACGTTGTACAACTTCAAAGACTTTCGTGTCTTCACATTTGAGTGTTTTACTAGGGTATTTCAAAATCAAAGCATAATCATGGGTTGCCATAAAAATAGTATGTCCTTTTTTATTGAGCTCTAAAAGGACTTCCATCACTTCCATACTGGTTTGTGGATCGAGATTCCCTGTAGGTTCATCGGCTAAAATTAACTTAGGATCGTTCAACAGCGCTCTGGCAATTGCCACCCGTTGTTGTTCACCACCTGATAGTTCATACGGAAATTTAGTGCCTTTTGTCTGCATATTAACCTTTGTCAGAACTGCTTCAATCTTGGACTTTATTAAACCTTTGTCTTCCCAGCCTGTAGCCTTTAAGACAAATTCCAGATTGCCATCAATACTAAGTTCGTTTAGAAGCTTAAAATCTTGAAACACCACGCCTAATTTTCGTCTCAAAAAAGGAATGTCTTTTTCTTTCATGGTCTTTAAATCAAACTCCACGATAGATCCAGCTCCATTAGTCAATTTTAAATCACCATAAAGCGTTTTTAAAAAACTACTCTTTCCAGAGCCTGTTTTCCCAATTAAATACACAAATTCGCCCTCTTTGACATCGACATTGACTTCACTCAAGATTAAGTTGTCATTTTGAAAAATGGAAACGTTTTCTAATTTTAATACCGAATTTGACATGTATTTAACCTAAAAATTAATTTTTATAAAAGTATTACTATTTGACTCAATTATCAAACATCACTTGCATTAAACGGTCTTCTTTTAATTATATTTTAATGAACTTATAATTTAGCCATTTTTTTCCCGTTATCCATTTGATATATTTTATCTTTGAATGTAATAAAATGCCTTCCGTATATGACCTCCATAAAATCTTTATTTCGACTTGTTTTTTTGTGTTTCTTTTGTGTTGGTTTTGCACAACAATCCGCGATATATACCAATGAAGCTGTCAATTTTCAATCGGCATTAGCACTCTATAATACCCAGCAATATCAATCTGCGCAACTGCTTTTTAACTCTGTAGAATCGAATGCTTCGGATACTTTTTTAAAATCGAATGCAGCCTATTACAATGCCAATTGTGCCGTTCGACTCAATCAGCCAAATGCCGAATTACTTGTAGAATCTTTTGTAGAACATTACCCTTCCAGTACCAAACGCAATTCTGCCTTTTTTGAAGTCGCTAATTATTATTTTGAAAATGCCAAATACTCTTATGCCCGTAAATGGTATGAGAAAGTAGACAGAGCTTCCATCTCAAAATCAAATATTGAGCCGTTTTATTTTAAATATGGATACAGTCTGTATGCCACCAAAAATTATAAAACTGCTAAATCGTACTTAAAGAAAGTTGAAACCTCCGAAACCTATGGTTCACAGGCTAAATATTACATTGGCTTTATGGCCTATGAAGGCGATGATTACGATCAGGCAACCGAGTATTTTAAGCAAGTAGAGCAGACCGAAGCTTATAAAAATAATTTATCCTATTACCAAGCGGATTTGAATTTCAAATTAGGAAAATTCACAAAAGCCATTGAGTTGTCGACTGTACAATTAGAAAAAAGTTCTTCAAAAGAAGTGTCTGAACTTTCTAAAATTATTGGCGAAAGCTATTTCAATCTTCAAAAATATTCCGAAGCCATTCCCTTTTTAAAAGCTTATAAAGGAAAAAAAGGCCGCTGGAATCACACTGATTATTACCAATTGGGCTATGCGTTTTACAAACAAAACGATTATCAACAAGCGATTAATGAATTTAACAAAATTATAGAGGGCTCCAACGCGATTGCACAAAATGCGTACTATCATTTAGCCGAAAGTTATGTCAATCTAGGCAAAAAACAAGAAGCCCTGAATGCGTTTCGAAATGCCTCTGAAATGGATTTCAATTCCAATATCCAAGAAGATGCTTGGCTGAATTATGCCAAACTTAGCTATGACATTGGCAACCCGTACCAATCCACACCTGAAGTCCTAACCGAATTCTTGAACCTCTATCCTAAATCCGCTTTTAAAATTGAGGTAGAAACCCTATTAATTGATTCTTATATTAGTTCTAATAATTTTAAGGAAGCACTTGAATTATTAGAAAACAAGACACGCGCAGCACATAAAGAAGCCTACCAAAAAGTAGCTTTCTTTAGAGCTTTGGAATTGTATAACAATGCCAACTATTCTGAAGCTAAGGAGCTATTGGATGGTTCGTTGTCAGCAGCTATAAATTCAAATTTTCAAGCAAGAGCAACCTATTGGAAAGCCGAAACAAATTATCAATTGTCAAATTTCAAGGAAGCATTGGACGGATTTTCAGACTTTAAAAACAATACCGAAAGTGCCCAACTTGAGGAATTTAAAAATTTAGAATACAACCTAGCTTATACCTATTTTAAACAAAAGCAATACGCACTTTCCATCAAAGCCTTTCAGTCTTTTATCTCAACCAAACCCAAAAACTTGGTTTTATCAAGTGATTCGTTTTTGAGGTTGGCCGATTCTTATTTTGTAACCACCCAATACAGTCCTGCGATTGATGCCTACCAAGCCGCTTTAAAACTTGGTCAAATCGAATTGGATTATGCCACTTTCCAAATAGCTGTCAGTCATGGGTATTTAGGTCAGATTTCAGATAAAATTACAGGCCTAGATAAAGTGATGAAATTTAAAAAATCGAACTTAAAAGATCAAGCCCTGTTTGAATTGGCAAACACCTATGTCAACCAAGGAACACCCGAAAAAGCCCTCCCTTATTACAGTCAATTGATTCGTGATTTTTCATCCAGTGCATTGGTGTCCAAAGCCTTGTTGCGAAAAGGACTGATGTTATACAACCGCGGAGATTCCCAAGCAGCACTTGAGAGTTTAAACAAGGTAGCGGTTAACTATCCATCCACTCCCGAAGCGTTTCAAGCCATCAGTTCCTCGCGCTCTATTTATATTGATTTAGGTCAAGTGGATACTTATGCCGCATGGGTTCAAACCTTAGAATATGTTGGAGTCACGGATAGCGAATTGGACGATGCCACGTACGAAGCTGCCGAAAAACAATACTTAGATAATAACACATCGAAGGCTATCGATTTATTTAACGGTTATATTGCGCGTTTCCCAACAGGAAAGCAACTCGTAAAGGCCCATTTTTATCTAGCAGAGTTATATTATAAGAGTGATTTGTCTGAGAACGCACTTCCACATTATACCTTTGTTTGTGAACAATCGACCAATGAGTTTACAGAATCCTCTTTGTTAAAATCGTCTGAAATTGTGTTAGCATCCAACACATACGACACCGCGCTGCAATTATTGTCCCGATTAGAATTGGAAGCCAACAACCCCCAAAACAGGCTGTATGCACAATCCAACTTAATGAAAACCTATTTTCAGTTAGACGATTACGATGCTGCCATTCGTTATGCAGAACTCATTCTTGACAACTCTAAAACAGATGCCTATATAAAGAGTGATGCTTATATCATCATTGCGCGGGCTGCTATGCAAACCGACAATGAGATCAAAGCACGTTCAGCCTATGCACAAGTAAAAACGATCGCCACAGGTGAGATGGGGGCGGAAGCACAGTATTTTGAAGCCTATTTCAAGTATGTTGATAAAAACTATGAAGCATCTAATGAGAGCGTTCAAGTACTGATTAAAAATTTCTCTAGTTATAAATATTATGCCTCCAAAGGGCTGATTATTATGGCGAAGAATTTCCAAGCACTTGACGATGTATTTCAAGCTACCTACATCCTAGAAAATGTGATTCAAAATTTCGCAGAATTTAAGGAGGTTGCTGCCGAAGCTCAAGTGGAATTGGATCGCATTAAAACTGAAGCCGCTAAAACAAATGCATCTATTGAAGTAGATACTGAAAATGAAAACTAATTATATGACTATTAGATTAAAAAAATACCTGTGTATAGTATCCGTTTTGATGGTGATGTTTCATGCAAATCATTTACAAGCGCAAACCCCACAGTCTCGTTCTCAAGACACGATTGACACGCAAGTGGTCACTATTGTAAAACCTTACACCCCAAAAATATCGGATGCATTTAAGCTGAAGCAAACGCCACGTATGGGTGTTTCTGATACCCCTCAGAAATCGGTGAAGTACACTATTTTTTCTATCCCAGTTGCTTCTACTTTTACACCAGCTAAAGGCACTTCAGTCAGATTAGATAAACTAAAAAAAGAAAAATTATTTCAAAACTATGCCTCTTTGGGCCATGGGAATTATGGAACGATTTTAGGAAATTTATACCTCAATCACCGCCTCGGTCGTGGAGAGCGTATTGGTGGTTATATAGAACACCACTCCTCACAAGGAGGTATTGACGGATTACAATTTGAAGATGGTTTTTCAAACAGCAGTGCTCAAATTAATTATGTCAAAAGTTTAAAAGCTTTTGTCTGGAATACAGATGCAGCCTTTCAACGGCAAGCCGTGAATTGGTATGGACTTCCATTTGAAACAACATTAGCTCTTGATCCAAAACAAGTCTATTCGACCATAGATTTGGGCAGTGATGTACAGTTTACCAAAGGCGTTCTTAGAAGTGGAGAAATTCACTTACGTCGATTTTCCGATGCCTATGAATCGCAAGAATACCATCTTACAGGAGAAACAAATTTTCAATTTGATGTGCTTGACAGTCCAATTAATTCTAGTGTCAAAGTAGATTATTTAAAAGGATCTTTTGCTAAAAGCTATAATGGATTAGACACGCAAAACTATGGGAATATTCAATTTTCAGTAGCGCCTAGCTATCAATATATACAAGATGATCTCACCGTTTCGGTAGGATTTAAGGCCTATTATTTGATGGATTCTGAACAGAACAAAAACGATTTTTATATCTACCCCAATGTAGAAGCCAGCTACGCTGTTGTCAATTCAATTGTGGTGGCTTACGCTGGAGTAAAAGGCGATTTATATCAAAACACCTATTTCGATTTTGCGCAAACAAATCCATTTGTGTCGCCAACTTTAGACATTCGTCCAAGTTCAACCCCTTATAAAGTATTTGTGGGTACCAAAGGGAAACTCTCTCAAAGTATAGGATATGATTTAAAAGGAAGTTTCACACGTGAGCAAAACAAAGCTCTTTTTAGAACGCATTCCATTCAAAACCTATCAGCACCCAATAATTACAATCAAGGGAATTCCTTTGGGCTTGTGTATGATGATGTCGATGTGATTAATGTTTCCGGTGCCTTAGAAATCGATATGGGTCAAAAACTAAACGTCCGTCTGAAAGGTGATCTTTATAAATACACTAGTGATGTAGAACCCACCGCTTGGAACTTACCAGAATTTGAAGCCTCTTTGTTTTTAGACTATCAATTGACTGATAAATTATCCATCGCCGCCAATCTATTTTATTGGGGATCAAGACAAGATACGACCAATTTTGAAGGACCGTTCATTCCAGAGCCCATGACTCCCAATGTCACTCTCGACGCTTTTTTAGATGCTAATTTTCAGATTGCTTATGAAATCACCAACCAATTTGGCGCATTTGTAAAAGTCAATAATATAGCCAATAACAGCTATAACCGTTGGAACCATTATCCGGTTCAAGGCTTTCAGATTTTAGGAGGCGTGAGTTATAAATTTGATTTTTAATCGACCGTAAGTTTCGCGAGGAAATCAAAATGAGGACCTTCTTCCACCAATTCACATTTTAATCCCGCTTGATTACAGGCTATTTTTAGGTGTTCAAAATCGAGATACATCCAGCTAAAAGTAGCTTCTTCTCCTTTATAGCGCACTGTATAATCCAATTCGCCGTAATAATCTTTATTGGTATCCATCCAATACCCACCATCTTCGTCTTGATACATATACTTTATATCCGAAGAATCAATTAGAATTTGACCTTCTGGTTTGAGAAGTGTTTTAAGATGATTCAATACCAAAGGCGTATGTGCCAACGATTGAAATATTCCAGAACCATTCATCAATAAAATCAAGGTGTCAAAAGACGCGGTTTCATTCATAACATCTAAAACCTGAGCGTTTTTCAAACCTCTCAATTGACAGGCTTTGATAGCCCCTTCGGAAATATCGATGGATTTCACGTCCAGCCCTTTGGATGCTAAATAGAGACTGTGACTTCCTGCGCCACATCCCACGTCCAAAACACTCCCTTTAGACAGCTTTAAAGCTGTTTGTTCCAAGGCAGGCATCTCGGGGAAATCTCTAAATAAATAGGGGAGTGGTAAGGTGTCTTCTTCCGAAATACTTGTCGAAGTGACAAGGTCTTCTGTATGATTTCCTTCTTGATAATCCAAAATGGCAGTTCCAAAAACATCGTTCATGTGGGGGCGTTTTAAATGGGTATTTAAATTAAATTCAAGATTCTTGCGAATCCTTTTAAATCGGTACAAAGATAAGTAAAAGCGATGAAGTGTGTTTTTCTCAAGCCTTCGAAATTTTTATAGCCAGCTCATAAAAAAACAATTGCGTTCTAATAAGTTATATTTGTAACTAGAATCCATTGCCTATTGCAATAATTCTTCACCATTCATGGAACAACTTACACAACTGACTGCAGATTTTTCGAGTGCTGTATGGGGATTGCCTTTACTGATACTTCTTATTGGCGGTGGATTGTATTTACTCATTCGTTCAAGATTTGAAACCTTTCGACTCATTGGTCATGCGTTTCAAGTGCTTAGTGGCAGATACGATGACCCCAACGACATTGGGCAAATCAGTCATTTTCAAGCACTCACAACCGCTCTGTCCTCCACCATTGGAATGGGGAACATTGCTGGGGTTGCGGTGGCTATTTCCATTGGTGGACCCGGAGCTATTTTTTGGATGTGGGTGAGCGCAATTGTAGGCATGTCCACAAAATTTTTCACGTCTACCTTGGCAATTATGTTTAGAGGTAAAGACAGTGCAGGGATGATACAGGGCGGCCCCATGTATTTTATTATGCAAGGCTTAGGAAACTCTTGGAAACCCTTGGCAATCATGTTCAGTATTTGTGGGTTGGTAGGCGCGTTGCCCGTGTTTAATGTCAATCAATTGACCCAGGCGATCAATGATATTTTGTTGACGCCAAATGGCGTTGAAGTTGGATTTAGTTCCAATTTAATAATTGGATTGGTATTGGTGAGTATCACGGCAGTAGTCATTCTTGGCGGGATCGGGCGCATTAGTAAAATAGCCTCTAAAATGGTGCCTTCTATGGTGTTGCTGTATTTTGTAGCCGTACTGATTATTTTAGTCGTAAATATAGAAGTCGTTCCTAAATATTTAGCCATGATTTTCAACGATGCATTTGCTGCGGATAACTTTAAAGGCGATGCTTTTTTTGGTGGTCTTGTAGGCGGATTGATATTATTAGGTGTGAAGCGTGGCGCTTTTTCAAATGAAGCCGGTATTGGAACGGCGCCTTTAGCTCATGGTGCAGCCAAAACAAATGAACCCGTTCGTGAAGGACTGGTAGCCATGTTAGGTCCCGCCATAGATACCTTATTGGTGTGTACGCTCACTGCCTTAGCGATTTTAGTCACGGGTGTGTGGGAAACGTCTTCCGATAACGGAGTCAGTTTAACCGCTGCGGCTTTTGGAAATGCCATGCCCGGTTATGGGAAGTACTTGTTATTAGTGTGTATAGCCGTGTTTAGTATCTCCTCTTTATTTTCATTCTCCTATTACGGAACCAAATGTTTGTCGTTTTTAATTGGTGACGATAAAAAACATTACTATAATTATTTCTACATCGCCACTATCATTATCGGAGCAACGTCCTCCTTAGATATGATGATCAACCTGATCGATGGGGCGTTTGCTTTGATGGCGATTCCAACCATGTTGTCCACGATTATTCTAGCACCAAAAGTGGTCAAAGAATTGAAAGCGTATAAAACACGTTTGAAGGATGGGAAGTTTAATTAACTAAAAAGTCTTTATAAAATACTCAACTTTTTATCCTTAGTTTTGCAGTATGCAAGACCAATTACAATCCCTTCCAAAAAAAGTCCAAGAAAACAAAAAGGTACATCGCAATTTTTTTATAAAACTTAGAAAAAAAACGCCCAAAAATCTCGATGCGATTATGGAGAAATTGCACGATGATGAGTTTAAAAAATCAGATTGCCTTCAGTGTGCTAACTGTTGTAAAACCACCAGTCCGATTTTCACGAAGAAAGATATTGAGCGCATTTCAAAGTCCTTCAGAATTAAAACACGCCAATTTATAGATACCTATCTGAATGTTGATGACGACCAAGATTATGTCCTAAAAACCTCTCCTTGTACGTTTTTAGCAGAAGACAATACCTGTAATATTTACGATGTGCGTCCCAAGGCCTGTCAAGAATATCCGCATACAAATCGGAAAAGTTTTGAAAAAATTTCAGACCTCACACTTCAGAATGTAGCCATCTGTCCCGCGACATTTAATATCGTTGAAGCCTTAAGAGCTAAATTAAAATAAGTATATTTATAGAAATTAACTAGAACATGGAACAACTCATTGCCTATTTCGAAACCATCCCTTCACTGCATCGCAGTGCGATTTTTGTAGGCGGGTTGACTTTTTTTTGGCTTTTAGAAGGCTCGTTGCCGCTGTTTAAGTTTGGTTATAACAAATGGAAACACGCGCTTCCTAACCTGTTTTTTACCCTCACAACCATTATCATTAATTTTGCTTTGGCCTTTTTATTGCTCAATACTGCCGATTGGGTAGGCGTTCATAATTTTGGAATTCTCAACTGGCTTCCAGAAATGCCACTTTGGTTGTACATTACTCTAGGCGTGTTGTTGATGGATTTTGTAGGCGCTTATTTACCACACTATACAGAGCACAAAGTCCCACCACTTTGGATGGTGCATTTGGTTCATCATTCAGATCATAAAGTCGATACCACCACTGCCAACCGTCACCACCCTTTAGAGAGTTTGATTCGGTATGTGTTTACGCTTGCTGGGGTTTTTATTATTGGAGCACCCATCGGAATTGTCATGTTGTATCAGTCCATGTCTTTAGTGGCTACTCAGTTTAGCCATGCGAATATCAAATTGCCTAAAAAACTAGATTATCTGTTGAGCTTTGTACTCGTATCCCCTGATATGCATAAAATTCATCACCACTATCAATTGCCTTATACTGATGCGAACTTTGGCAATATTTTTTCCATTTGGGACCGTCTTCTCGGAACCTATATCTATATGGATCGAGAACGTATTGTGTATGGCGTGGACACCTTTCCGAATGAGGTCGAAAATAGCAGTTTAAAACACTTGCTGAAACAACCTTTTCAGGGTTACAGAAGACCTACAACGGATACAGCAGATAAGGCGCTCTAAGCGTTTTGTAATGTTCTAAATCAGCTTTCCAACTCTCACGGATTTGCTCGGCTGTCCAGTTGTTTTCGATCTGTTCCTGCAGTAATTTTTGTCCCGCTAATTTGGTGAAAAATGGATTAAAAAAATCAGTTTTGTTTTCAGTATGTTGATACGCATCTATCAACCATTTTAATTCGATTTGAGATAAATTTGGATGGTCTTTTAAATTCAATCCGTTACAAATTTTAGTTTCGTGTTTCGGGTATTTAGCTCCGACATTAGGAGTGGGTGTAAATTCGAAATTATAATTACTTCCTTCTAAAAAAGGACTCCCCAAAATTTGAAACTGAAGTTCCGTTCCACGTCCCACACTCACATTCGTGCCCTCAAACAAACACAAACTCGGATATAAATTGATCGCTTTTGCATTGGGTAAATTAGGAGAGGGTTTTATAGGAAGCTCATACGCCGTTTGATGGGTGTAATTTTCTACAGGAATCACTTTCAGGTCACATTGAACGCCTCCAGAAAGCCAGCCTTCGCCGTTGATCATTTTGGCATATTCGCCAACCGTCATCCCGTGCACAATCGGTACAGGGTGCATGCCTACAAAACTAGAATAAGCAACATCTAAAATAGGGCCATCTACATAGTGCCCATTTGGATTCGGTCGGTCCAAAACGAGCAGTGGTATGCCCGCTTCGGCACAGGCTTCCATTATATAATGGAGAGTCGAAATAAAGGTGTAAAATCGCGCACCCACATCTTGAATGTCAAAAATAATAAGGTCTAAATTCGCCAATTGTTCTTGAGTTGGTTTTTTATTTTTACCATACAGCGATACAATCGGAATGCCCGTTGAAACATCAATCCCATTTTTAATAGTTTCCCCCGCATCCGCAGTCCCTCGAAATCCATGTTCGGGAGCAAATACTTTTTTGACCGCAATATTTAAACTCAATAAAGAATCTACCAAATGCGTGTAGCCACCCTCTTTAAAAACAACCGTGGTTTGATTGGCAACAATGCCAACATTTTTATTTTTTAGAATCGGCAGATAGGTTTCTGTCTGTTGCGCTCCCACGCTGATAGGGGTTTGCGCATGCGTGTTGGATTGGTTTCGACACGAAAGAAGTGTCAGAACAAATAATAAAACTGTATTTTTGATGAAATTTAAATGCATTTATAAGTTTTGAATTACGAGTATTTTTTAGCCAAACGAATCATTGGAAATAAGTCCTATAAAAGTAGTGTATCGGCGCCAATAATAAAAATCGGAATTGCAGCCATTGCAATTAGCACCATTGTGATGCTGATCGCGATTGCAACCGGCATTGGTTTGGAACATAAAATTCGAGACAAAGCCGTGGCATTTAACGGACATATCACGATTTCTAATTTTGACAGCAATGCATCCGAAGGGTCTCAAGTGCCTGTTTCTAAAAATCAAGACTTTTATCCTAAGTTTAATTCTGTTGAGGGGGTATCTCATGTTCAAGCTGTTGCCAATAAATTTGGGATTATTAGAACCAATACCGACTTTGAAGGCCTGTTTTTAAAAGGAGTAGGAACGGATTACGATTGGAGGTATTTCAAAGAATTCTTAATTGAAGGTCGCCTTCCAAAATACACTCAAAAATACAGCAACGAAGTTTTAATATCTAAGTATTTGGCAGACCGTTTGGGGTTTGTAGTAGGGGATAACTTTCAGATGTATTTTATGAAATCCGACTCAAGCAAGCCGCCAAGCATCATGAAACATGCCGTGGTGGGCATCTTTAATTCCGGCTTTGAAGAATTAGACAAAACCTATGTCATTGGCGACATCAACCATGTGCAACGGTTAAACAGATGGACCAAAGATCAGATTGGGAATTTTGAGGTTTTCATCACAAATTATAACGATTTAGAACGTATCGGAAAAGAAGTGTATGCACAAACGCCCTCGACTTTAGATGCGATGACCGTGAAACAAAAGTATGCGACCATCTTTGAATGGATTCCTATTTTCACCACCAATATCTATGGGATTATAGGCATTATGATTCTTGTAGGCGCTATCAATATGATCACCGCATTGCTCGTTTTGATTCTTGAACGTACCCAAATGATTGGAATTCTCAAAGCCTTAGGGAGTAGCAATTGGAGCATCCGAAAACTATTTCTGTACAATGCATCCTATTTGATTGCCTGTGGTTTGTTTTGGGGCAACCTTATTGGCATTGGAGTTTTGTTACTTCAAAAACAATTTGAGTTTCTAAAATTAGATCCTTCGGTATATTATGTGACCGTCGCTCCTGTGTATCTCGATTGGACGTATGTGGTTTTACTCAATTTAATGACCTTTGTTTTGTGTTTATTAATGTTGCTCATTCCTTCGTTTTTGATTAGTAAAATCGTGCCTGTAAAAGCCATTCAGTTCGAATAAAAACTTCTGTATTCCAGATTTGTATCCCGAAAAATTTAACGTATTTTTGTGGCAAATTGAGAACATGAAGTACGCCGAAAATATTTTAGAAACCATAGGGAACACGCCATTAATTAAGATGAACGTACTCACTAAAGAATTGCCGTGTTTGGTTTTGGCAAAATATGAAACCTTTAATCCCGGGAATTCTGTAAAAGACCGTATGGCGTTACAAATGATTGCGGATGCAGAAGCCGATGGCCGTTTGAAACCCGGAGGGACGATTATTGAAGGGACATCAGGAAATACTGGAATGGGTTTGGCATTGGCTGGAATCATCAAAGGTTACAAATGTATCTTTGTACTCGCAGACAAGCAGTCCAAAGAAAAAATGGATATTTTACGTGCCGTAGGTGCTGAGGTGGTGGTCTGTCCAACTTCTGTGGAACCAGAAGATCCACGTTCGTATTATTCCGTTTCCAAACGCTTGGCAGAAGAAACACCCAACTCGTGGTATGTGAATCAATATGACAATCCGAGTAATTGCAAGGCACATTTTTTGAGTACTGGCCCCGAAATATGGGAACAAACGGATGGAAAAATAACGCATTTTGTGGTAGGTGTTGGTACTGGAGGTACAATCTCAGGGGTTGGAAGTTATTTGAAAATGAAAAACCCGAATGTGAAAATTTGGGGTGTAGATACTTATGGAAGTGTATTTAAGAAATACCATGAAACAGGAATCTTTGACGAAAAAGAAATTTACCCCTATGTCACGGAAGGGATTGGGGAAGATATCCTCCCTTTGAATGTGAACTTTGGAGTCATTGATGGTTTTACGAAAGTGACCGATAAAGATGGCGCCGTTTATACGCAGCGTTTGGCAAAAGAAGAAGGCATGTTTTTAGGGAATTCTGCAGGCTCTGCGATTAAAGGCGTTCTTCAACTGAAAGAACATTTTAAACCCGAAGATGTGGTGGTGGTGTTATTTCATGACCATGGCAGTCGTTATGTAGGTAAAATGTTTAATGACGATTGGATGCGTGAGATGGGCTATATCGATTAGACCTTCAGAATTTGAGGGTTTGAAGGAAAATGAGTAATTTTGAAAAACAATATAGCGCCAATACTACTAATATTGACGCTTTAAAAAGTAACCTTCGGAGTGTTTTAGGACTTCCTGATGATAGAATACTAAATAGAACTTTCAACTTAAATCAATTTACAAGTCTTTAGATTACTCAGAAATACATTACAAATTTAAAGGATAAATGATTTAAATCATGTTCATAACTAGACTTTATTGTCTACAAGTTGTGTATTTATTTATTTTGTGTATGGAAGAAAATGAGTAGTTTAGATTTCCTTTAAATCTGAACTATTATGTTTAATCTACTTCGAGATGTAAAATATCTTACTGAAAAAAAAGTAAGAAACCCGTTTTTCGCCACCTATTTTTTTGTACTTCTTTACCGAAATTGGGAGCTGATTTTCACTCTTTTTAATTTTGATGACGATTGTACATTAGATGATAAACTTCACCTAATAAATCAATATTTTAATAAGTTAGAATTTATTGATCAAATATGGACGAATTTATGGGTCACAGCCGTGGTGATTGTCATTTCGTATTTGTTATACTTTGGCTTTAGAGCTTTGGCAAACCTCTTTGAACGAAAGGTGTTTCCTATTGCTGATAAAATTGATAATGACTTGGTCGTAACTAAGGAAAGGTACCTAAAAGTGAAAGAAGATCTAGACAATTTAAATAAAGAATTTAAATATGTGAGAGATGAAAACATTAAGCTTGATAAAAATTATGCTGACATAAAAAAAGAGTTAGCTGATTATGATGAACAGTTCATAATAAAACATACAGAAATAAGCAAATTAAAAGACGTCAAAGCTATATTAGATGAAAATACAATTATTTTGGATAAGAAGTTAGATTTTTTAGAATTTAATAAAAAAATATTTGTTCAATCTTTAACGAGACTTGTTAATATAACAACAAGACGAATGCATGCTCTAGATAAATATCTCCCATTTCTTAATAAATACGATAAAGATTACAAAAAAACCTATAAAGATCTTTCAGTAGAAGATTATCATTGGTTTATTAATGAAGATCTGCTCACGGAAACAGATGGTTTCGGGCGAGCACAAACTCTTTTAGGTAGTGTTTTATATAAGTACCATACCCAAAAAGTAACTGAGGAATCTAAAAAACTTGATATTCCTCAATGTATTGAACATTCTTTGGCAGAAAGCTTCAAGGAATATCCGTTCAAAAAACAATTTATACTTTCTTAATAAATACTGTCCTATTCTAAAATTTTGACAATTGCCAATTTTACGGCATGGCAAAACAACATTTACCAACTATAAAAACAGGCGATTCCCCCGCTGCGCAAAGTCTCCCGACTTAGCGCAACTACAAAAAAGTAAAATGCAAATTGAATATTGTAAACAATGAGTTTTAAACGGAAAAGCATTGATAATTATATAAGCTCAAAGTCGGGAGACTTTGCGCAGCATGGAGTATCTTTTGCTCCTTCTCTTAAAAAACGTAAAATAAATGAAAATAAATTATAATAAGATTATAAACTCTTTGAGTTTGTTTAACGGCACAAGCGTGACGCTACGCTAGTATGGAAGTGACAGTAATAATTTAAAATTTAGAAGCAACCTTTTTAAATTTTAAAGACTATAAAGAAAGTACATTAATTAAAAAATGAACATCTTATGGAAAAACAAACAATTTATTTACTGTTATTTGTATTTGTCACATTTTCAGTCTCTTGTTCCAAAGATGATGAGGAATCTCTTGAATTAGTTTGTGGTAAATACATTGCAAATTACTCAGGAACTATTTGTTGTATAACGGGTTCTGAACTTGTAAACCCTGGAGAAAGTCTATCATTTGAATACAATAGTAATATAGTTAATCCTGTTTTTGCTTGGGAAGTGATTTCTGGTTCAATTTCAATTGTTTCTGGACAAAACACATCAACTGTCACTTTAGAATTTGGCAAAGATTTTACAACTGGTGAAATTCTTGGCAAAGGAGATGGGAATGAGATATGTACTGAATCATTAACGATAAACAAAAGATAAGAGTTTAGTAATATATAAAATTATTTACTGTTGCAAGCCTACTTATTAAAACCCGATAGCGTAAAGCTGTCGTGTCGAATTTTCTATCCGGTTTGTGCAATTCTCATTTACATAATTTGGTCGCGTAAAAACTATTTTTTATCTTAGTGGGATGCAAGAAGACTTCCTACATTATGTCTGGCAGCATAAAAAAATGAGCCTCAAATCGTTAAAAACCACTGCTCAGGACCCAATAACTCTAAAGGCAGTTGGTTTAGCAAATGTGAATTCAGGCCCCGATTTTTTTAATGCTCAAGTACGTATCGGCACACAGATGTGGGCGGGTAACGTAGAAATTCATGTCAAATCCTCCGATTGGTATGTGCACCATCACGAGACCGATGCCGCTTATGACAACGTTATTTTGCATGTGGTTTGAGAACATAACATGGAAATATATCGAAAGGACAACACGCCGATCCCAACACTCGAACTCAAAAATTACGTACTTCCGCATACCTACAAAAACTATAATACCTTATTAAATCAAAAACAATATTGGATTCCTTGTGAACCTAATATGAAGGAAGTAGAGGCGTTTACCGTCAATCATTGGTTGGAGCGTTTGTATTTAGAGCGTTTGGAAGGAAAGTACAAAGCCATAGAAACACAACTCATTGAATCCAAGCAAAATTGGGAAGCCGTATTGTTCTGGCAATTGGCCAAAAACTTTGGTCTCAAAGTCAATGGAGATGCCTTTTTAAGCATTGCAAAATCAATGGATTTTTCCGTCATTCGGAAATCACAATTTGAAGCCCATCAGCTAGAAGCCTTGTTTTTTGGACAAGCGGGACTTTTGGAGACAGAAGCTCAAGATGCTTATGTGTCGGAGCTGAAAAGCACCTATGCGTTTTTGAAAACTAAATTTTCAATTTCAAATAAGGGTGTACTCCCAGTTCAGTTCTTTCGATTGCGCCCTCCCAATTTTCCAACCATCCGACTGGCACAATTAGCCGCCCTGTACAGCCGGAGTTCAAATTTGTTTTCAAGCATCATTGAGGCACAGACCTTAGAGCAGTTACATGCTGTTTTTGAAGGAGCGACTTCCAAGTTTTGGGACACGCATTACACCTTTGAAAAGACTTCCAAATCGACCCCAAAAACGCTGACAAAATCATTTATTAACTTGCTTGTCATCAACACCATAGTGCCTATTAAGTTTGCCTTTAATAAATATAACAGACAGTCCAACCAAGAAGATGTGGTAGCGATTATGCGCAAAATCCCTATGGAACACAACAGCATTGTCGATAAATTTCATACTCTCTATGCGTTTGGCAAAACCGCTTTAGATTCTCAGGCGTTGATTCAATTACAGCAAAACTATTGTTCAAAAAATAAATGCCTTCATTGCGCGATTGGTAGTGCACTTTTGAATCGAAATTCATAAATTGCAGTATGAAATTATTTTACAACGGACTTTTCAATTTACAAAAATATGGGTTCTACGTTTGTCAACGGATTGCCGATCGTTTTGGGATGCGTGCCAAAGTCGTCCGAACCTCCTTCATCTATCTCACATTTGTAACCCTCGGTTTTGGATTTGCATTTTATTTATTCTTAGCGTTTTGGATCCGTATAAAGGATTTGATATACACCAAAAGAACCTCAGTTTTTGATATTTAATAGCTATGAATAATCCTTTTATAAAACTTTACAGATCTAAAACCAGTACAGCTATTATCTTGTTAGTGCTCCTGCTTTTTACAGGGATTATAGGCTTTAGGGTCATGTCTGATTTTTCATGGGTTGATGCGTTTTATATGACCGTCATTACCATCACCACGGTGGGTTTTGGAGAAGTGGGACCCTTAGATCCAGAGACTAAAATATTCACTATTTTTTTGATATTAACCAGTGTCATTATTGTGGGATATGCGCTCACAATTATTACAGAATATATAATTTCTAAAAATGTTATTTCCGAACTAAAACATAAGAAGATGCAAAAAAAAATTGACGCACTGTCCAATCATATTGTGATATGTGGATTTGGAAGAAATGGGCAGCAGGCTGCCAAAAAATTAGTAACACACAACCGTTCTTTTGTGGTTGTAGAATCAAATAAAGAGACCATAGACAAGCATCAATACGAAGACATCCTCTTTGTTTATGGCAATGCCAACGATGACGAGGTACTTCAATCGGCAGGGATTGAACGTGCAGAGTGCTTAATTTCTGCCTTGCCGAGTGATTCTGACAATGTATTTGTGGTACTGTCTGCACGTCAAATGAACAAAACCGCTCGCATTATCAGTCGTGCGTCTAATGAATCCTCCTATAGTAAGCTAAAATTTGCAGGCGCCAACAATGTTATTTTGCCTGATAAAATAGGTGGAGACCACATGGCTTCTTTAGTGGTCGTTCCAGATTTGTTAGAGTTTATTGATAACCTTTCGATTGTTGGAAATAATACCATTAATATTGAGGAGATTGCGGTTGAGAAATTATACGATACGTCCAGTATCAAAACGATTCAAGATTTAGACCTAAGAAAAAAAACAGGATGTAACGTGATAGGGTACAAAGATGAAATAGGACATTATATCATCAACCCAGAAGCCAATCAAAAATTAGTTCCCAACTCTAAAGTGATTGTTTTGGGACGTCCTGAGCAAATTCAAAAATTGAATAGTACTTATAATATTGATATTAATAATGATAAGTAGTTCTAATCTTTAAACTACTACCAGATTTTAATATTTCATTTTTTTTCACCATATTGTTCGCTCATTAATCACGATCACAAAATTTCCCTATGAAAACATACATTCAAACTATAATTGCTTTGATATTACCTTTTATTTCTTTTGCACAAGAAAAAGGATTGGATCAAAAAATTGACGAAGCATTTCAGCCAGTAGCCGATGCTTTTTTTGATGCTATTTTCTTTCCTATATATAAAGGAGATACAATTACAATTCCATTTGTACTCGTCTTATTAGTAGGTAGTGCACTGTTCTTTACTATTTATTTTGGATTTCCAAACATTCGATTTTTTGGAAAAGCAATAAATGTTGTTAGAGGAAAATATGATCATATTGACCATGGTGTTGCAGAAGCGATGTACGGAGATTCTACTCCGGGTGGCGATGCTATTGAAACTATTAAAGATGAAAGTGCTGATGGCGAAGTAAGTCATTTTCAAGCCTTGGCAACGGCGGTTTCAGGAACGGTTGGAAATGGAAACATTGCAGGGGTTGCTTTAGCAATTGCTTTAGGGGGTCCAGGCGCAACTTTTTGGATGATTGTTTGTGGATTACTTGGAATGTCAACGAAGTTTGTAGAATGTACTTTGGGTGTTCAATTTAGAGATATTGGAAAGGACGGAACCGTATATGGAGGTCCTATGTATTATATAAGCAAAGGTTTAAAATCAAGAGGCTTTGCCAAAATAGGGAAAGTAACCGCTGCTATTTTTGCAGTCTTCTGTATTGGAGGTTCTTTTGGTGGTGGTAATGCTGCACAATCAAATCAAGCAACCATTGTAATAAAAGAATTATTTAATTGGGACAGTACTGCAGCAGGTGCCATTGTTGGAGTTGTATTAGCAGCTTTGGTTGGAGTCATTATTATTGGAGGTATCAAACGTATTGCGCAAGTCACAGAAAAAGTAGTCCCTTTTATGGCCGTTATGTATGTGGTAGCATGTTTGTATATCATCCTCTCTAATTTCACTTTAGTAGATGATGCCATTAGCCTTATAGTTAGAGAAGCATTTAATCCAACTGCTTTTGGAGTTGGGTCCGTTATTGGAGTTGTGATCGTAGGATTTCAAAGAGCTGCATTTTCAAATGAAGCTGGAGCAGGTTCTGCTTCTATTGCACATTCAGCAGTTAAAACAAAATACTCAGCCTCTGAAGGGTTGGTAGCACTTTTAGAACCTTTTATTGATACGGTTGTCATTTGTACCATGACCGCCTTGGTGATTGTCATTTTTAATTTTGGTGGATTCTTCGAATATGGAGGAGATGGTTCTGGAGTTGTATTTATTGAGGGAGTTGCTTATGAAGGCGCAGGAATTACATCCAAAGCTTTTGCACAATACATACCTTATTCTAACATCTTCTTAACGATTGCTGTAGTATTATTTGCGGTATCGACAATGATTTCATGGTCTTACTACGGCCTACAATCTTGGAAGTTTTTATTTGGAAGAGGAAAATTAGCTGATTTAGTTTATAAATTATTGTTCCTACTATTTGTAGTCATTGGAGCTGCAGCGAGTATGGGATCAATCTGGAAATTCTCTGATGCAATGATTTTCGCTATGATCTTCCCTAACATGGTTGGATTGTTCTTCTTATTTCCTGTTGTAAAGAAAGAATTAACTAAATATCTGAAAGCTATCAAGAAATAGATATGGTTGCCCCCAAATGAAATTTTACACCTACTTTACACGCCAACAACGGTTGGCGGTCATCGTGTTGATACTTGTCATCATTTCGTTGCAACTCTCTTGGGTGTCTCATAACGAACTACGTGCGGATACTTTTGATATAGAACCGGAGACTTATTTGAAATTTCAAAAAGAGGTGGACAGTTTAGTGGCAGAACAACTAAAAAAATCTACCCGAAAATTATATCCTTTCAATCCAAATTATATAACTGATTATAAAGGTTACACTCTTGGAATGAGTGCAGAAGAAATCAATCGGCTGCATGCGTACAGAGCCAAAAATAAATGGGTAAATACAAATAAAGAATTTCAACGAGTTACGAACGTATCGGATTCACTTCTTAAGAGCATAGCCCCTCATTTTAAATTCCCAGACTGGGTGACGAAATCTACTCCAAAATCGAATTCAACCGCTTACACTTCTAAGAAGTCATTTGCACAAAAAATCGATTTAAATAAAGCAACAGCCAAGCAGCTTCAAAAGGTGTACGGTATTGGTGCTTTTTATTCGGAACGAATCATACGATCAAGAGATTCTTTTGAAGGCGGTTTTATATCCGACCTCCAATTACAAGGAATTCAAGGGTTGACCCTAGAAGTGATTGCAAATATTCTTAAAGAATTCACGGTTAAAACGCCAAGAGTCATAAAAAAAATTAACTTAAATTCCGCCACGATTGCGCAATTAGTGAGCATTGAGTATATCGACTATGAACTGGCGTATGAGATCATAGAATTGCGAATGTTAAGAGATGGTTACAGTGCTGTTGAGGAATTAACAAAAGTTAAAGAATTTCCCACGGAAAAGTTAGAGATTATTGAATTATATTTGTCACTCAACTAAATTAGATATGGATTTTAATTATTCAGAAGAGCAGAATTTGATTGCCAATGCTGCTAAAGAATTTGCAGAGCAATACATCAGACCACATATTATGGAATGGGACGAGTCTCAGCATTTCCCTGCAGATGTACTACACAAAGCAGGGGAGATGGGTTTTATGGGAGTTTTTATTCCTGAAAAATATGGAGGTTCTGGATTCGGATATCACGAGTACATTGCCATTATCGAAGAAATATCTAAAGTAGATCCTTCCATAGGATTGTCCATAGCTGCCCACAATTCACTTTGTACAGGTCACATTTACTATTTTGGTAACGAAGCTCAGAAACAAAAATGGCTTCCGAAACTAGCCACAGGGGAGTGGATTGGTGCTTGGGGTTTAACAGAACACAACACAGGTAGTGATGCTGGAGGTATGAATACAACCGCTGTTAAAGATGGCGATCATTATATCTTAAATGGTTCTAAAAATTTCATTACACACGGACGTAGTGGTAACATCGCTGTAGTGATTGCTAGAACTGGCGAAAAAGGAGATTCTCACGGCATGTCTGCATTTGTGGTTGAAAAAGGAACACCAGGGTTTTCTTCTGGTAAAAAAGAAGACAAGCTAGGAATGCGTGCCAGTGAAACGGCTGAATTAATATTTGATAACTGTCGTATACACAAAGACAACTTATTAGGAGAAGAAGGTGAAGGTTTTGTCCAGTCCCTTAAAATCTTAGATGGTGGACGGATTTCTATTGGTGCATTATCCTTAGGAATTTCAAAAGGGGCCTATGAAGCCTCCTTAAAATATGCCAAAGAACGGGTCCAATTCGGGAAGCCTATTGCAAGTTTTCAGGGTATATCTTTCAAGCTAGCAGATATGGCAACCGAAATTGAAGCTTCTGAACTGTTGTTGCATAAATCAGCTTTTTTGAAAAATAATGGAGAAAAAGTCACCACGCTAGGGGCTATGGCAAAAATGTTTGCCAGTGAGTCTTGTGTCAAAATAGCGAATGATGCCGTTCAAATTCATGGAGGTTATGGCTATACTAAAGACTATCCAGTAGAGAAATTTTATAGAGATTCAAAATTATGTACTATAGGAGAAGGGACCACTGAAATACAAAAGGTAGTCATCTCAAGAAATATTTTAAAATAACTATTGCAGAACAATAATTAAGTTTATATTTGCACACGAAATCTAAAAGAGGGGAGGTTAAAAGACTATGCTAATAATACCAATAAAAGAAGGAGAAAATATAGACAGAGCGCTAAAACGTTTCAAGCGAAAGTTTGACAAAACGGGAACAAAGCGATCTTTACAAACGCGCAAGCAGTTTATAAAGCCATCTGTGAAACGTAGAGCACAAATTCAAAAAGCTCAGTACATTCAAGGATTAAGAGACGCTGAAAACCTATAAGTTTTCAACATCCATAAAATTAAAAGCACCTTTTCATTAAGGTGCTTTTTTTGTTTAAAACAGTTTTTATGACAGTACAGTAAATGTTAAAAAATTTGGTCAATTCATTTTTTTTATTAATTTTGATTAAACCCAATCTTATATAACTATGAACACAAAATCTCTTTTCCTGTCCGGTATCGCTGGTACCATTGTTAGTTTCCTTCTTGGATTCCTTTTTTATGGACTCATTTTTACAGACATTTACCCTGATGATGCTGAGCAATGTATGCTATTCATTTTTCTAGGCTGCTTATTCTACGCGTTTACATTTGCGTTAATTTTTAGCCGTTGGGCACACATCAGTACTTTTGACTCAGGTGCCAAGGCGGGTTTCTTAATTGGTCTTCTGTGGTCGCTTAGTATGAGTTTCTTTATGTATGCTTCTATGTCTGGCATAGATTCCAATTTCGCTATCATAGTCGCTATTGACGCGGTGTCTGCTGCCATCATGGGGGGTGTGATTGCTTTGGTCGTTGGAAAGACAAAAGCTTATTTTTTTTTAACCATTAAATATTCCCATTAGATACCTTCCGTTTTTAATGGGAATATCATAATATTTTATGTATCTTGGAGTGGTAAAATAAAAAGGAATGCGCATCCAAAATTTTATTGATTATCTGCTGCTAGAGAAAAAATATTCTCCACAAACAGCTGTAGCCTATCAAAAAGATATAGAAGCATTTCAACTATTTTTAACTCAAGAGTGTTCTGTTTCAGAAGTTTCAAAAGCCAACTACTCGCAGATACGAACCTGGATTGTTCAATTGGTAGATCGTTCTATTTCCAATCGCACCATCAATCGAAAGATATCGTCCTTAAACAGCTATTATAAATTTTTATTGAAGACAGAATCTATTGACACCAATCCTTTAGTCAAGCACAAAGCGCTTAAGGTGAGTAAAAAGATACAAATACCCTTTTCTGAAATAGAAGTTAGTTCCGTATTAAATAGTATAAACTCAGATACTTTTGAAGGCCTGCGAGATAAACTCATTGTAGAACTTTTTTATTCTACCGGAATGCGTCGCATAGAATTGGTCCAACTCCAACTCCAAGACGTTGATTTATCACAAGGACTTATAAAAGTGTTAGGGAAGCGAAATAAAGAACGCTTTATCCCGTTACTACCTTCAGTGATGGATACGATCAAATCCTACCTTTTAGAGCGTTTAAAGCTGGGAATAATAAAAGACCCCTCCATTCTTTTTCTAACCAAAAAAGGAACTAAGGTCTATGAGATGTTAGTATATAGAATCATTACTCGTTATTTTGACAGCGTTTCATCTAAAGTAAAAAAAAGTCCGCACATTTTGAGGCATTCTTTTGCAACCCATTTATTAAACAATGGTGCAGATTTAAATGCTGTAAAGGAGCTTTTAGGACATTCGAGTTTGGCAGCGACACAGGTTTATACCCACAATAGTGTTGCAGAACTGAAAAAAGTATATGAAAAATCACACCCTAGGAATTTATCTTAGGATATAATCTAACCTTAAAAATTACACTATGAAAGTACACACACAATCCGTTAATTTTCATGCCGATCAAAAATTAATTGACTTTATTCAGAAGCGAATGGACAAATTAGATTTATTTTTTGATAAAATTATTAAATCAAATGTTTATTTGAAGGTCGAAAATACTTCAGAAAAAGAAAATAAAATATTTGAAGTACAGCTCTCAATTCCTGGTGATATCATCGTAATAAAGAAGGTTTCTAAGACTTTTGAAGAGGGATTAGATGCTGCTGTACATTCATTAGAAAGACAGTTGAAAAAGCGAAAAGAAAAATTAAGACAATTTTCATGAAAATTTTACAAAAAATGTTTTGAAACAAGAAAAATATATATACATTTGCAGTCCGTTAGAAATAGCGGGCTTTTTTAG
>TARA_B110001469_G_scaffold127144_1_pt1 | contig 29527 bp, 31 predicted proteins | sample TARA_B110001469 | Tara Oceans TARA_B110001469 (sample SAMEA4397034) | marine metagenome | biome: Polar Biome; feature: [SRF] surface water layer (ENVO:00010504); material: water (ENVO:00002006), including particulate matter (ENVO:01000060) such as... | depth 5 m
TACTAGAGTTTTATACTAAACAGTCCACTTTGGTTTGACGGATTACAATGTCCTATAATTTATATTATGTAAAATAGATAATTTCAACATCCAATACCCTCTATTCTTTTAAACTTCATTAATTTTGCAGCATTAATATACCATACAAATGAAAACACTAACTCTATTCCGTATCATCGCCTTTCTAGAGGGCTTATCTTATATACTACTACTATTTGTAGGCGTGCCTTTAAAATATTTTGGCAATGATGTCAGCCTCGTTAAAATACTTGGAATGCCACATGGATTCCTATTCATGGCATATATCGCGTTTGTAATTGTCCTACGATTTGATAATCCTTGGTTCAAAAAACATTTTATTTTAATTGCATTAGCATCCATCGTTCCTTTTGGAACGTTTATCGTTGAACACAAACTTAGAAAATTAGAAAATTAGCATGAAACATATCATCGAATTAATAGTACAGTTATTAACCTCTTGGGGCTTGCCCGCTAATGTTGCAACAAATCTAAGTATTACGATCTTATTTATAGGGTTAACCATCCTTATCTATATTATTGACGTTGTCCTAAAGAAAATTATTCGTGCGACCTTTACAAAAATTGCAAACAAATCTAAAACGGATTTTGACGATATCATGTTGGCCAATAGAGTTCCGAGCAGTATTGCGCAAATAGTGCCCTTTATACTGACTTATAAGCTCATTCCAAATTTGTTTTATGATTTCGAGAAATTAAAAGATTTTAGTGAAAAAACGATTTTAGTGGTTGGGATTGGACTCACCATTTGGGGCTTAAGAAATATTCTCAACTCCTTAAAAATCTATTTAAAAACCCTTAATTTCCTCAAAGACAAACCTGTTGATAGTTACATTCAGGTCTTTATGATTTTCGTATGGCTCACCGGTGTTTTTGCAACCGTAGCCATTGTGTCTGGAATCTCATTTTTAGAATTTATAGCAGGATTAGGTACCATTTCAGCCATTATTATTTTAATATTTAGAGATACCATTCTAGGGTTTGTAGCCAGTATTCAGGTGTCAATTAACGACATGGTTCGTATTGGTGACTGGATTTCTTTTGAGAAATTTGGTGCCGATGGCGATGTGATTGAAATCAACCTAGCCACCGTAAAGGTTCAGAATTTTGACAATACCATCACCACCATCCCTACCTATGCCCTCATTTCCGATTCGTTTAAGAATTGGCGCGGTATGGACGAATCTAAAGGAAGACGCATCAAGCGCTCTTTAAATATTCGTATGGAGAGTGTCAAGAATTTGACCCAAGCCGATATTCTTAAAATATCTAAAATTCAACTCATTTCGGAGTATATTTTAAATCGTTCAAAAGACATCAATACTTATAACGAAACCCATGCCGTTGATAAATCGCTTTTGATCAACGGAAGAAACTTGACCAATATCGGCGTTTTTAGAAAATATATGGAAACCTTTATCGAACAGCACTCCGCGATCAATAAAAACATGATGATTATGGTCCGCCAACTGCAACCTTCTTCGCAAGGGTTACCAATTGAAATTTATGCATTTAGTAGTGATAAACGCTGGGAAAATTATGAATTTATCATTGCTGATGTTTTTGATCACATGATTGCATCCGTCAACGATTTTGATTTGGAGATTTCTGAAACTCCTGTGTTTACCACTTTTAAAAAATAACCAATGCACTCTAGAGATTCCAGTTTAAATACCATCCGTTTGGATCGTATATCAAACACCATCAAATCAGAAATGTCTTCTGAAGAACACTTTCAAAACAGTGTTTTAAGACCTATCATAAAATTTCAGAACGATCTGTTAATAGCCGCTTTTTTGAATTTTGCAAACAAATATAAAAATGTGTTTTTTGACTTGTCAACAGAGAAGAAAATAACCTATATAGAAAACGCCATTGCAAAAGATAGCACCTTCAGAAACAGTCTAAAAGATATGATTGTAGGGTTCTTTACCGTAGATGAATACAACCAGTACATCAGCAATGCATCCGCCTTAAATAAACGCATGACCGGAATTATTAAAGAACGCCTCATCAGTCATGTTCAGTTACTTTCAGAAATGGGACCTACAACGTAGATTCTCCATTCAAATTGGTAGTCAACACAGAACTCATATAGTCAAAATAAGGTCGAATGACTTCAAAGTCATCAATCACTTGTTGTTCAAAACCCTTTGAAAGCACTTCTTTATCCGTGAATTTTTTAGTGAAAATAAACTGTTTTCTACGGATCAAATCAATATTAGGATCTAGCTTGTCAAACCCTCTTGGTGCAGATTTTAATTCGTCCCCTTGCAGTGTTCCCCAAACATTTTTAAATTCAGAAGCTTCCATCAATGCACGTATTTCCTGCGCATCTGTTTCAAACTCTTTCCGGATTCTAAGAAGATCTTCTTTATTCGGATCCCAAAATCCTGTGGCAATAAAACTCTCGTTTTGCGGCGCCAGATGTAAATAATACCCCCCTCTTAATTCTGGTTTAGTTCGATGAAAACTCCCACTAAAATGGGTTTTGTACGGTAATTTGTTTTTAGAAAATCGAACATCTCTATAGATGCGAAAAACTTTAAACGTATCAATAGAATCCACTGTGTTTAGCTGTTCAAATAATTGAGCATAGAATTGCTTCACTCCTATTTCAACTTCTTTAAATGACGCTTTATGTTCGTGAAACCAATCTCGATTATTGTTTTTTTGTAATATTTTTAAGAAACTAAATACGTCTTTAGAAATCATGTCTTATATTTTTTAAGTTGGTATATCGAATAAAATCCGAGAATACATTCTGCAATGAGCCCGAAAACAAAACCCGCCGTTGGGAACCCATCCATCACCATACTGAACGCACGTCCAATGGAGAGAGTTAGCATAAATAATATATTCAGTTCGGTGGCTCGTTTCCAATAGTTCGTTTTCCAAATTCCCAAAATCCATACCATCGAAATTCCAAGATACAAACACATATTGGCCTTGAGCAAATTCGAAAGGTCAATAGTATTCACTTGAATATCCAATTGTCTTGATAGAATTGATGGAGAACCATAAATGAGACCTGTAGGCACTACAATAAGTAATGAAACAAGTAGATGTAAATTCTTTAAAACCCAATTCAATTTACCCTTCATATTTTGGTCTATTTATGTTTTTCAGATTACAAGTTACATAATTTTTAAAATTCAACCTTATGTAAAATCAAACCCGAAGCTGGAGCGATATAATCCATCACCTCCTGACTCTCGGGTTTTAAACTGTTTTTTATATACTCCAAATCAATTTCGCCACGTCCTAATTTGATCAAAGCCCCCATCATCAATCGTATTTGATGACGCCCGAATCCCTTTCCGATCACTTTTAATACATAACTTTTCTCTGGAAAAAAACTGGCCGTATATAAGGTGTTTTCTACAAGCTCACAACAGATCAGTTCCCGCTCATACACCCCTTCATTCGTAGGTTTATAACAATAGGTTTTAAAATTGTTTTGTCCTTCAAAAAGTTGTGCCCCCTCTTTCATTAATTCGATATCCAAAGCATCTAAAATAGTGGTCATAATCGGTGCTGCAAACGGATGAAACTTAGCACCCTGTGCAAACACATAATGGTATTCTTTTAATTTTGAATCCTGAATGATGTTAAATTTCGCATCCACTTCTTTGAAACTTAAAGCGCGAATATCTTGTGGAAGATTTTGATTAAACAGTTCTAAAAATGCCGTTAAATCCTCTAAAGGCTGTCCATCTAAAAACAATTCAAAAGCAGCCTCACTTGCAGACACCATGGCGTCGGTGCGCCCCGCTCCTAGTGTTTTGAATTTTTGTTCTCCAAGAATGAACTTCAAGGTACGATCGATCATCAAATGCACTGTTTTGGTGTTCGGTTGTTTTTGCCACCCATGAAAACGGTACCCTAAAAATTGAACTTTTACTAAATAAAAATAACGCTTTTGCAACATCTTTACAAGGTCGTAATTTTATAAACAGTTACAAAATTAATGTCTGGATTTTAGAACGTCAATCACCGCATTGAGCTTGAATCCTTTTGCTTGCAATAAAATCAAGTAATGAAATAACAAATCCGCACTCTCATTTAAAAATAAATCATCGTTATCATCTTTCGCTTCAATCACAACTTCAACCGCCTCCTCGCCTACTTTTTGAGCAATTTTATTAAGACCCTTTTCAAACAATTCAGAAACATAAGAAGTTTCTGAAGAAGCATTCTCCTTGCGATCCGTGATGATTGTTTCGAGTTCCGTTAAAAACCCATAAGACTCGGTATTGGATTCTCCCCAACAGGTGTCAGTCCCTTTATGACAAGTAGGCCCTTGGGGAGTTGCTTGAATTAACAACGTGTCTTTATCACAATCATTCTGTAAACTTTTTAAGCTTAGAAAATTTCCACTCTCCTCCCCTTTTGTCCAAAGGCGTTGTTTACTGCGACTAAAAAAAGTCACCTTATTTGTTTCCAAAGTTTTGGCAACCGCTTCCGCATTCATATAGCCGAGCATCAAAACGGTTTTCGTCGTTGCGTCTTGAATGATTGCAGGAATTAATCCTTCACTGTTATACTTGATATCCATTAGAGTCGTATGTTAATTTGATTTGTTTGTAATTCTTGTTTTAAATCGTTTATGGCAATTTCTCCGAAATGAAATACACTTGCCGCCAAGGCGGCATCTGCTTTTCCTTCTTTAAACACCTCCACAAAATGCTGCATCGTTCCAGCACCTCCAGATGCAATGATCGGAATATTGACCGTTTCCGACAGTTGTGCCAAGGCTTCGTTTGCAAAGCCCGTTTTGACGCCGTCATTATTCATCGAGGTAAATAGGATTTCTCCAGCACCCCGCGTTTCTACTTCTTTCGCCCATTCAAACAAATCCAATTCTGTTGGAATCGTCCCACCTGCCAAATGTACCAACCATTTACCATCAACTTTTTTTGCATCAATGGCCACTACGATGCATTGGTTTCCAAAAGCCTTAGAAAGTTCGTTAATCAACTCTGGACGTTTGATGGCGGCAGAATTCACTCCTACCTTGTCTGCTCCAGACTTTAGGAGTAACTCAACACCTTCTTTGGTACTTACACCGCCACCCACAGTAAAAGGAATGTCTATTTGTTCCGCCACATTTCGAACCATCTCTATGGTGGTCGAGCGCGATTCTAGCGTGGCTGAAATATCTAAAAACACAAGTTCATCCGCGCCGTTTTCAGCATATTGTTTTGCCAAAGCCACCGGATCGCCTGCGTCTCGAAGATTTAAAAAATTCACTCCTTTGACCGTTCGCCCATTTTTAATATCTAAGCATGGAATAATTCGTTTCGCTAACATACTTATGAACGGTTTAGTTGATAGGTTTCTAATTGTTTTAAACTGATATTCCCTTCGTAAATGGCTTTTCCAATAATGACACCTTCACAGCCTAAATCAGCTAATTTAGGCAACTCATCAAAAGTTGAAATCCCTCCCGAAGCAATGAGTTTTACAGGATTCACTGTGTTTAAAATCGTTTCGTATAAATCAAATGAAGGCCCTTCTAACATCCCATCTTTAGCAATGTCAGTACAGATCACATAAGAAATGCCTTTTGTCACATACTCTTTTATAAAACTGAGGACTTCTTTGTCGCTTTCCTCCTGCCATCCTTGAATCGCAATTTTTTGATCCAAACAATCCGCCCCTAAAATAATCTTATCAGCACCATAGGATTCCAACCAGTTTAAAAATTGTGATGGATTTTTGACAGCAATACTTCCTCCTGTAATCTGATGTGCGCCAGAATCAAAAGCAATTTTTAAATCTTCGTCCGATTTTAATCCACCCCCAAAATCAACCTTTAAATTTGTTTTGGTGGCGATGGTTTCTAAAATTTTATGGTTGATGATGTGTTGTGCTTTGGCACCATCCAAATCCACTACGTGAAGATGTTCAATCCCAACGTCTTCAAATATTTTAGCAACCTCTAAAGGGTTTTCATTATAGACTTTTTTAGTGCTATAATCGCCTTTGGTTAGGCGTACACATTGCCCGTTGATTAGGTCTATTGCAGGTATAATTCGCATACTATAAGTTTAAAAAGTTTTGTAATAATTGAGCCCCGTCTTTACTGCTTTTTTCAGGATGAAATTGAACCCCATAAAAATTATCAGATTGCAAGGCCGCTGAAAATTCATGTTCATACGTTGAACTCGCGATGGTTTGCGGTCCTAGATCGGCATAATAACTATGCACAGAGTACATATAGCTGTTTTCAGGGATGGTTTTCAATAAACCCGACTGGAGGTTTTGAATCGTGCTCCATCCCATGTGCGGCACTTTAACGGCTTTTGAGAAGTGTTTGACATCCACGTCAAAAACACCGAGTCCTTTGGTATCGCCTTCTTCGGTATGATTGCAGAGCAATTGCATTCCCAAACAAATCCCCAACACCTCTTGTTTAAGGGTTGGAATTAAGAGGTCTAACTTTGATTTCTTCAACATTTCCATCGCCTGACTGGCTTCTCCAACACCAGGAAAAATGACCTTATCCGCTTTTAGAATTTCTTCAATAGAATTTGAGAGTTTGGCATCAACTCCCAAACGCTGAAAGGCAAATTGAATACTCTGAATATTCCCGGCTCCGTAATCGATTATGATGACATTCATTTATTCTAAAGTTCCTTTGGTTGATGGTAAAATCATTTTATTCACATCGCGTTTGACCGCCATTTTAATCGCTTTTGCAAACGCTTTAAAAATCGCCTCTATTTTGTGATGTTCATTACTCCCGTCAGCTTTGATATTTAAATTACACTTAGCCCCATCTGTAAAGGATTTAAAGAAGTGCATAAACATTTCTGTAGGCATTTTCCCGACATATTCACGTTTAAAATCTGCTTCCCAAACGAGCCAGTTTCTACCCCCAAAATCAATGGCAACTTGTGCCAAACAATCGTCCATTGGCAAACAAAACCCATAACGTTCAATACCTAATTTTGAGCCCAAGGCGGTGTGAAATAAATTCCCTAAGGCAATCGCCGTATCTTCGATAGTATGATGTTCATCAACTTCTAAATCGCCTTTCACTTTAATATCTAAATCCATTTGACCGTGTCTTGCGATTTGATCCAACATGTGATCAAAAAAAGCAATTCCAGTATCAATCTGACTTTGCCCTGTACCGTCTAAATTTAAAGTAATCGCAATCTTCGTTTCATTGGTGTTTCTCACAATGGACTCCACACGTTGCTTCGCTTTAAGGAATTCATAAATAGCTTCCCAACGGTTTGTTTCTAAAGCTATAAACGGCGTTAACTCTTCTTGTTTGACGGAGATTTCATTTTCACCTAAATGTGTCTCGTCATTGATAAAAATGCCTTTACATCCTAAGTTTTTCGCTAGTTCTATATCTGTAAGACGGTCCCCAATCACAAAAGAATTCTCTAAATCGTAAGCTTCAGTAAAATACTCCGTTAATAAACCTGTTTGCGGTTTTCGGGTTGGTGCATTGTCTTTCGCAAACGTGCGATCTATGAATTGTTTTTCAAAAACGATGCCTTCATTTTTAAAGGTCTCAAGGATGAAATTATGAATTGGCCAAAATGTGTTTTCTGGATAGACTTCTGTTCCCAAACCATCTTGATTTGTAATCATGACAATTTCAAAATCCAATTCTTGGCATATCTTTTTTAAATTAGAAAATACATCAGGGTAGAATTCTAATTTCTCAAAAGAGTCAATTTGTTCATCCGCAGGTTCCCGGATGATCGTTCCATCGCGATCTATAAATAGTACAGGCTTCATTTTAGAGTCTTTAATAACGTTAATAATTGTGTGTTTTCAGAAGGCGTTCCTACCGTAATTCGAAGGCAATCGTCACAATGTAATTGGGAACTTCGATTTCTGACGACGATCCCTTTATTAATCAATTCATCGTAACGTTTGTTGGCATCATCCACTTTGATTAAAATGAAATTCGCTTCTGAGGGGTATATTTTTTTAATAAAAGGATAAGTTTCAAAGGCATTATTTAACCTGTTGCGTTCTTTTAAAATACTGTCGATTTGATCCGTTAGCACATCCTTGTTTTGAAGAGCTTTGATGGCTGCTTCTTGCGTAAGCGAGTTGATATTATACGGCGGTTTGATTTTATTTAATACCGCAATAATTTCTTTAGAGGCATAACAAATTCCCAAACGAATCCCTGCCAAACCATAGGCTTTTGATAGGGTTTGAGTGACGATTAAATTTGGATATGCATTCAGCCATTGTGTCCAACTGCTTTCTTCTGTAAAATCGATATAGGCTTCGTCGATGACGACCAGTCCGTTAAACGCTTTCAAAAGTCGTTCTATTGCGGTGCGATCCACCGTATTTCCAGAAGGATTGTTCGGCGAACAGATAAACAACAATTTAGTAGTTGGTTTTATGTTTTCTAGAATAGGATCGACTTCTAATTGAAAATCTGATGACAAAGGCACTTGAATGTTTTCGATGGCATTCAAATTTGCCAACACCTCATACATCCCATAAGTCGGGGGTAATGTGACAATACTGTCTTGATTGGGTTCACAAAAAGCCCTGAAAATTAAATCCAAAACTTCGTCACTTCCATTCCCTAAAAGAATTTGATCGGCCGCTACCTCTTTTTGTTGTGAGATAAGGGCTTTCAAAGCCGTTTGCTGCGGATCTGGATAGCGATTTAACGGACTGTCAAAAGGGTTTTCATTGGCATCCAAAAACACCATATCCGCTTGCAAGTCTTTGTATTCATCGCGTGCAGACGAATAGGGTTTCATCTGTTGTATATTCTTTCGGATTAATTTATTTAGATCCATCTTCTATAGATTTTAATCGAATTGTGACCGCATTTTTGTGCGCCATCAATCCTTCAGCTTCCGCCATAAGTTCGATGGTATTTCCGATAGTTACTAGGCCTTCTTTAGTGATTTCTTGAAAGCTGATGTTTTTCAAAAAGCTATCTAAATTCACTCCCGAATATGCTTTTGCATAACCATTTGTGGGCAAGGTGTGGTTCGTTCCTGAAGCATAATCGCCGGCACTTTCAGGGGTGAATTCCCCTATAAATACAGAACCTGCATTGATAACGTTTTCTACAAAAAAGGAATTGTTTTCTGTACAAATGATATAATGTTCAGGCCCATAAAAATTAATTAAATCAACCGCTTCTTGGTCAGAAGTAACTAAAATAAGTTTCTTATTTTCAAGGGCTTTTTCAATAATCGACTTACGGTCTAAAAACAGCGTTTGAATGCGGATTTGATTGGCCGTTTCTAAAAGTAGTTTCTCATCAGTTGACACTAAAACAACTTGACTGTCAACGCCGTGTTCTGCTTGACTTAATAAATCGGAAGCGATAAAAGCAGGGTTGGCATTTTTATCTGCTACAATCAACAGTTCACTAGGGCCGGCTGGCATATCGATTGCCACGCCAAACTTGGTAGCCAATTGCTTTGCAACAGTGACATATTGATTGCCAGGACCAAATATTTTAGATACTTTAGGAATGCTCGATGTTCCAAACGTCAGTCCTGCAATGGCTTGAATCCCTCCTACTTTAATGATTGTTGTGATGCCACACAAAGCCGCTGTATAAAGGATTTCATTGGCTATCGCTCCTTCTGAATTTGGAGGGGTGCATAATACACTGTTTTTACAACCTGCAATGGTGGCCGGAACGGCAAGCATCAATACTGTTGAAAACAAGGGCGCTGTACCTCCAGGAATGTATAAACCTACGGTTTCTATCGGACGTTTTTCTTGCCAACAACGAACGCCTGGTTGTGTTTCTACATCCACCTTCGCGGTTTTTTGGGCGCTGTGAAAAACTTCAATATTGGACTTGGCTTGTTGAATGGCAGCTTTTAAATCTTTTGAAACCAAAGCTGATGCAGTCTCAATTTCTTCTTGCGTAACAAAAAGAGATTTTAAATCTACTTTATCAAATCGTCTTGTGTACTGGGCAATAGCCGAATCACCTTCTTGTTTGACTGCTAAAAAGACCTCATTTACAATGGCTTCAATAGCTTCTACAGATTGAGTAGGACGTTGCAGGACGGTTTCCCAAGTGGATCGGGCTGGATATTTAATAAGAGTCTCCATTAGAGTACCATTTTTTCGATTGGACATATAAGGATGCCTTGCGCACCTAAGGCTTTTAAATCGTCGATAATGTCCCAGAACTGGTTCTTATCAATCACACTGTGCACGGAGCTCCACCCCGATTCTGCTAATGGAAGTACGGTTGGACTTTTCATGCCTGGTAAGAGGTTGATAATGGCTTCCAAACTGTTATTTGGCGCATTGAGCAATACATACTTAGAGGATTGTCCTTTGAGCACTGCTTCAATACGAAATTTTATCTTATCTAAAATCGCTTTTTGAGGGGCTGAAATTGTTGGAGAGACCGCCAAAACAGCTTCTGATTTAAGAATGACTTCTTTCTCTACCAAATTGTTTTTAAACAAGGTTCCCCCTGTAGAAACGATGTCCACGATGGCTTCTGCCAATCCGATATTGGGTGCAATTTCCACAGAGCCGTTAATAACATGGATGCTGGCAGTAATGTTATTGTCTTCTAAAAAGGCATTGACGGTGTTGGGATAAGAGGTGGCAATTTGTTTGCCGTTCAAATCTTCCAGTGATTTGTATTCCATATTTTTGGGAACGGCAATTGAAACTCTGCATTTTGAAAATCCAAGTTTGGAAATATATTCTATAGAATTTCCTTTTTCTACAAGAACATTGTTTCCAATAATAGCGGCATCTACAACCCCATCTTTTAAGTATTGGGGGATGTCGCCATTACGAAGGTAAAAAACTTCGATAGGAAAATTAGAAGCCGTGGCTTTGAGTTGGTCTTTTCCATTATCAATGGAGATTCCAATATCTTTCAATAGTTTCATGGAATCATCTTTGAGACGTCCTGACTTCTGGACTGCAATTTTTAAAGTATTCATTCTTTATTAATTTAGTAAAAAAAAAGACCCGTTTGATTTCTCAAACGGGTCCGTATATAGTTTAATTAGTATCCTACACAACTTTACCTCGCTTGATGGCCAGTTAAAATATGATGATGATGGATAGCTAAAAATAAATTCATTGTAATGATGTTAAAAACAAATATTCAAAAAATAAAAAGTGTAAACCTAACTTATTTATAAGAATTATTGATTTGATAAAATAGCGGGTACAAAACTAGCTATTAATTAAAATTTACTGATTCCCTAAAATAATTGGCAATCCAGTTTTCCCAGATCCAATGACAATCACTTTAGTATTTGGAGATTCAGATAACTTTACAGTCGCTTCAATCCCTTTGTCTTGAAGGATACGATCGTTCAGAGATGCACTTAAAATTTTGTTGGCATCCGCTTTACCTTGCGCTTCAATACGTACTTTTTGAGCTTCTTTATCTGCAGTCACCAATCTAAATTCATATTCTAAAGATTCTTGTTCTTGCTTTAATTTACTCTCAATCGCATTTTTAATAGTGTTTGGAAGTTTCACATCTTCTACCAAGACACGCTTCACATTTAAAAATTGACCGTCTAATAAGTTTACGACTTCATCAAGAATTTCTTGTTCGATCACATCACGCTTACTAGAATACAGTTGTTCTGGCGTATAACGACCCACCACACTTCTTGCTGCTGCATTAACTGCAGGACCTAAAAGTTCGTTCTCATAGTCTTCACCTTTTGTTTTGATAAGACTCCCAAGGTTTTCAAATTCTGGTTCGTACCATATCGTTCCGTTTACTTTAACTTCTAATCCGTTTACAGATAAAACATTCATTTCATCAGAGATGGATTGTTGTCTTACTTTATGGATTAACATACTGTTCCAAGGCGCTACAATTTGAAAGCCTTCACCATACGTTTTGTCTGTTTGGATTCCATCACCAAAGCGCTCAAATAAGACGCCTCCTTCTCCAGGTCCGATGGTGACCGCAGATTTAGATATTAAAAGAATAATAGCACCAATTATAAAAATAACAGGTAGTCCAATTTTAGGAAATTTTTGCATTTTGTTTGTTTTAAATTATTAAATAAGTCCGTTGTATTTTCTTATGAACCATTCGATTGCCAGGCTTAATAGAAGCAATAACAACCAGAATTTTATACCGATCAAAGGTACTGTTTTTTTAGTGATTTTCTGAATACTTGAAAAACGATTGTCAGAAATTAACTTTGACATTAATTCATCCGTTTGAGTGTCAAAAAAAGCGGTTCCTTCTGTGTGAATCGCAAGTTGCTCGAGTTTCTGAACATTGGCATTTATGAATTGTTGTTCGATATTAAAATCTAAAATTTCAATGGCTCCAAATGAACGGTGTGCGCCATTCTCGGCGTTTACTTCAAATGAGTAATTCCCAGGTTCTAAAGTGTTTAGATTTACAGTATAACTGTTTTGAACTGCAATCATGGGATACTCTAATTGTTGCTTAGTGTCTTTGTTTATTAAGGATATAAGTACTTCTGCATTCCGGTTTGGCTCGTAATTTTTATTAAAAAATTGCGCTGAAATTTCTAAGGGTTGACTCCCATCATAAATAGATTCATAGTTGACGAGCAGTCGTGTGTTCTGATTTTTGATGTTTAAATACTGGATCAGTTTCGCCATAAAGGAATCAAAAGTTTTAAAATTTTGATCTTCACGGAAGGAATGCATGCGCCATTTCCAAAGATTTTCGGCTAGAAGAACCGCCGATCTTTGAGCGTTGTTTTCGTATGTAAACCATAAGGGGTCTTGTGTAGGTAAACCATTAATCGATTTGAACAACAAAGTTTCATGAGGGACATTTATAGAGATGCTTCCAAATTCTGCGGTTAAGGGTGGATAGGCATTAAACGTGAAATTATCTACAGAGAAATTATTGAAATTCGGATTGACAAACCCTTGATAATTTTCTCTTTGACCTGTTATTTCTTGCTTAAAATCAGTTTGAATGGAATTTAAAAATGCCCATTGTGTTTGGGTCCCTCCTATGATAAAGGTGTTTAATTTTCTTTTTTCAATGAGATCAAAAACAGCTTTAAAACTTTGATTGGGTTGGTATAAAATTGCAAGACCATAGGTTTCATTGGTTGCTAAATACTCTGTTGGTGAGCAGATTTTAACAAGCCGCTGCTTGTTGGTTTCAATGGCAGCTTTTAAAGCGCCTAAATCGGGATGAGACAAAGAGGTTACTAACGCAATATTCGTGTATTCGTCAAGGGTCTCTATCGCAAAGGACTTTTGATTGTTGATTGTGTTTTTTTCATTTTCAATGGGTGTTAAACTGACTTGATACCGCTGCACTCCTACCTTGGTAGATGTGATTTTAGGCGTTAGAATGATTGAATTATTTGTGGCTGACAAGCGTACACGCTCTTTATGAATAATTCGACCGCCAGATTCAATTCTTAATTCGGACTGCACAGCAGTATTTCCAGTGTAGGAAGCGATGATTTCAACAGGGAATTTATTGTTCAGGTAGGTGTATTTATTGACATTGATTTGTTGAATTTTCAAATCGGTATGGTAAATACTGTCTCCTAAAATAAGCGGAAACACAATTTGTTCAAACTGTTTAGAAGCAAATTCATAATCATCACCAATGGTTTGATTCCCATCGGATATTAAAACAACGGGCGCTAATTGTGAATGGTAAAGAGACTCAATGTCTTGGAGGCTCTTTGTGATGTTAGTCTGAGCATCCTCAAAAGTAAGTTCAGGGTTTTGATTAATCTGCGTTCCAAAAGGATACACTTTAACCTCGTATTTAGAAGTGATTTCAGTATTTCCTAAGATCGTTTGAACGGACTTAGAAGCGATACTGTCTTTATTTAAATACTTGACAGATTGAGAATTATCAACTATAACCGCAAGTACCGGTTTAACAATTTCACTTTCTTTAGTTTCAAACTTTGGGTTGATGATAAGAAGTAGTAATGAAAAAATCGAAATGAACCTCACTCCTGCTAAACTCCAATGAAGCCGGTTTTGTTTGGTTTTATATATGTACTGAAAAAGGGCTATGAATAGCGCTAAAATTCCAGATCCAATAATGTATAAAATTGTTTGTGTGGACATAATCAAATGAGCTGCGAACAGCTAATTATATAACATATTAAGTAAGCATACCACCATCGACATTTATTGTTTGTCCGGTGATGTAACTTGACAAATCACTTGCAAGAAATACACAGGCGTTGGCGATATCTTCAGGTGAACCTCCTCGTTTTAAAGGAATCCCTGCACGCCATCCTGCTACGGTTGCTTCGTCTAATTTAGCCGTCATTTCTGTTTCAATGAACCCTGGTGCGATCACATTGCTTCTAATGTTTCTTGAACCAAGCTCTAAAGCGACAGATTTTGAAAAGCCAATAATACCTGCTTTAGAAGCGGCATAGTTGGTTTGCCCTGCATTTCCCTTTACTCCTACAACTGAACTCATATTAATAATAGAGCCTTTGCGTTGTTTTAACATGGTGCGTTGCACGGCTTTGGTCATGTTGAAAACAGACTTTAGGTTGACTTCTATCACTTTATCAAAATCATCTTCACCCATTCGCATGAGTAAATTGTCTTTTGTAATTCCAGCATTGTTTATAAGAATATCAATTCCTCCAAAATCAGCGAGGACGTCTTCTGCTAATTGTTGAGCATCGTTAAAATTTGCGGCGTTGCTTTGGTATCCTTTAACGGTGGTTCCAAAAGCTTGCAATTCTGTTTCTAAAGCGTTGGCAGCTTCAACAGATGCACTGTATGTAAATGCAACATTTGCACCATGCTGAGCAAAAACGGTTGCAATTCCTTTTCCAATACCACGACTTGCGCCTGTGATAATTGCTGTTTTTCCTTCTAATAGTTTCATATTTTTCCTTATAATAGTTTATTAATAATACCTGTAAATATTAATGATATCAAAGATAGTAAAATGGTTTCAAATATAATTCCTTTAAAAATAATTTGTGAATGCTATTCATAAAACACAACATCAAAGTGAACTGCTAAATAGTGTTTATTTAAAGGATTAAAATCGAATTTGAGTGCGTAATTATAATTTTCCAACTTCAACTTATATCATTATATCGGTGAAATATTACGAGTTATGATTATTATTTTGTTTATTTGTTTTGATAATTAATTAAACAAAAAATAATGAAAACATTAAAATTTTTTAAATTTATCCTTTTAGGATTTTTAATTTCTGCTTGTTCCGACAGCAACGAATCTACTGATTCAGGATCTGGGAATGGAAATGAAGTATTCACTTCTATAACACTGTCAACAGCTTCTAATACAGTCAACACAAGTACTCAAGTAGCGTTTACTATTACAAGCAACAGTTCTACTGATTTAACAGGTTTGTCCTCTTTAAAAGTAGATGACATTACTGTTTCAAACCCTTTTTCTTTTAACTTAGAAGGAACTTACCAAGTGGTTGCTACGTATGAAGATTTAACATCGAACACGCTTACAATAACTGTGACTGATGTTCCAGCTACGAGTATTGAATTAAGTTTTGATCAAAGTAGTTATGACAATGGTGAATCCGCAACCTTTGTCGTTATAGATAATTTTAATAATACGGTTACAACAGACGCTGAAGTGACTGTGAATGGAACGGATGTCACAGCCAATCCATATGAGTTTACAGCAGACAACACCTACAATTTTGTAGCTACTTACGAAGGGTTAACCTCCAATACGGTCACTTTTACTATTGTATCTGGCTCTGGAGCTCCTAGTTCTTTTACAAAGAAAGTGCTTTTAGAAGATTTCACTGGTACTTGGTGTCCACAATGCCCTCCAGCTGGAGCCGCAATTACGAACGCTAAGAGTGGTAATTCAAATATATTTGGAGTCGGTTATCACGCAGGTGGTAGTTATGAACCTATGGAAATTCCAGAGACGGCTTACTGGTCTAGTTACTATAATGTGACTGGTTTTCCAACAGTTTATGTAAACGGTCCAGATACGCGATGGAATTATAATAGTATGGCGCAAGTAAATACTGAATTGGCTGAGACTGCAACCGTTGGTTTAGCTTTGGAATCTGCTATTGTTGCAGGAAAACTAGATTTAGAAGTAAAGGTTGGGTTTATCTCAACTCCTAATGAAGAAGTTCAGTTGATGGTTTATTTAGTCGAAGATAATATTACAACTTCTACGCCTCAAGCGGGTTCTTCTCAAGGCGCTAACTATGTGCATAGAGATGTTTTAAGAGAAGTTTATACAGATCAACTAGGAGATGCTATTGAAGCTGCTAGCACCAATGCTGGCGGGGTTTTTACACGAACTTTTACAGCTCTTGACTTACCCTCTAATGTAGATGATATTGCTAATTTAAAAGTGATCGCATTTGTAAGAAACACTTATACTAAAACTTTTGTGGATTATTTCAACACTACACATACCAATTCTCCGCATTACGATATTTACAACGTGCAGGAAGTTCACGTTGGAGAAACGCAAGCTTTTGATTAATTATTCAAGTTAAAACTTAATAAAGTTAAACACAAAAAAGCCGCTCTTTGAGTGGCTTTTTTGTGTTTAAGGCCTTATTTATCATTTGCCTGTTTACTATTTATTTACATTCTCACAAACAACCAAAGCAGATTCATTCGGAACATGGCAACTCCTCACGATTACCATTGACGGTGAAGTTTGAACCGCTTATGCATCTATTGATTCCAATGATATTTAGTAGAAGATTACGATAGCTTCATGAAATTTAACTTTGTTGTTTTTCAATTACACGGGAACAGATCTGCTCTCTTGGGTTTTTGAGTGCTAAAATAAAGCAGGATTAAAAATTGATATGGCATACAATTAAATTAATATTTTGTTTATTTGTTTCCTAAATAATTTAAACAAAAATAATGAAAACATTGAATCTTTTTAAATTCATCCTTTTAGGATTATTAATCTCAGGTTGTTCTGACAGTAACGAACCTACAGGTTCTGGATCTGGCAATGAACCTGTGACCGCTATTACGCTATCAACAGCATCTAATCAAGTAAATATTGGGTCTGCAGTGACATTCACTGTTCAAAGTGATGTGAATACAGACGTTACAAGTGCCTCTTCCTTTGAGCTCGATGGCACCACAACCACCAACCCTATTACATTTAGTCAATTAGGAAGTTTTACAGTGGTAGCTGCCTACGAAGATTTAACATCCAATACACTCACAATTACAGTTGTTGACATACCAGCATCTGAGCCAAGTGACACCTCGTCATTTACAGCTTCTGGAGCTCCTACAACTTTCACTAAGAAGGCACTTTTAGAAGATTTCACAGGAACATGGTGTCCACAATGCCCTCCAGCTGGATCCGCAATTACGAACGCTAAGAGTGGAAATTCAAATATATTTGGAGTCGGCTATCATGCGCTTAATGGTGACCCCATGGAAATTCCAGAAACTGCTTACTGGTCTGGCTACTATCGTGTCACAGGTTTTCCAACGGTCTACGTAAACGGCCCGGATACAAGATGGAATTATAACAGCATGTCACAAGTAAACAACGAATTGGCAGAGACTGCTACTGTTGGCTTAGCTGTTGACGCAGCTCTTGTAGGAGGTAAACTCGATTTAGAAGTGAAAGTTGCATTTAACACAGCTGCAAATGAAGCTGTGCAGTTAATGATCTATTTAGTAGAAGACAATGTCACAACTTCTGAGCCACAAAGAGGTTCTAATGAGGGCGCTGACTATGTGCACAAAGATGTTTTAAGAGCTGTTTTTACGGATCAATTAGGGGATACAATTGAGGCTACTAGTACGGTTGCAGCAGGCGTTTTTACACGTACCATCACAGGGATTGACTTGCCATCTAATGTAGATGATATTGCTAATTTAAAAGTGATTGCATTTGTAAGAAACACTTACACTAAAACCTTTGTTGATTATTTCAATACAACACATACGGATTCTCCGCACTACGATATTTACAACGTACAGGAAGTGCACGTTGGAGAAACACAAGCTTTTGATTAAATTGTTTATGTAAAACACTATAATTTTAAATATAAAACAGCCACTCTTTGAGTGGCTGTTTTTGTTTTGTAAGAGGTCTATCAATAGTGAAGCCATTGTGTTTATAATAAATTCTCTGGGAAAAATCATTTATAATTGTATATTTGAGAAAGAACCTACTTAAAACAAAATCAATTATGAAAAAGTTAGCCCTATTCATTTGCCTGATTTCTATTTCATTTACATTCTCACAAACAACCACAGAAGATTTAATCGGAAAGTGGGAATTGCTCACACTTACAATTGACGGCACGTATTTACTGCTTTTGAAGCATTCGAAACAAATACGTTTTATCACGAATATTTTGAGGACAAAACGTTTAGAAATACTGTTGACGTGTACACAGGTAGTGGTACTTGGGAGTTGTCTGGTGAAAGATTGAATCAATTTTATACAACCGAAAGTGGTGAGCTTCATTTTAAAGTCCTAGAAATTTCTGATGACGAATTACATTTATTAATTACCAACGAAAATTTAAACATTATTTTTACTTTTAAAAAGGTGTGATGCGCAGTGTTTTTAATCTCGCTAAGCTTTGCTAAGTGGTCTTAAACTAGCTGAAAATAATTTTCACTTTCACCTCTACTCTACTAATTCCAACTCCCTATATACCAGCACATTCCCTTATAAGGGACGGATGAGCGTAAAAGAGTCGTAGAGACTGCACTGCTCCAAATCTAGCTTGAAAATATTTAGAAGCTGTAAATACAGCTTCTAACTTACGTTCGTATTCTAAATCAAATTCCACTCCGTTTGGATGTGTTATTTCTGTTAAAAACCAAGATTTAGAAACATACTGTTCGTTATATTGATTAATATCTGGTCTGGAATTGGTGAATTCGATTGCATTTGGGTCATAACCAAAAGTATATTGAACACCATCAGGAGTTGTAATCTTAAAACCCACATATGTTCTAGTCAAATTATGGTTTTGAGTTCCTGTAACAGAATAAAATTTTTCTGGTAAATTAAACCCCAAACCTGCACTCGTTTGAGCCTCAATTATAAGTTTTGAGTTTATACTTGACTTAGCTTCCCATTCTCCTAAATGATTTAAAAAAAAACTACCTGAATACCCGTTCATATTAAAATAAAACTCATCAGGGTTTAAATCAATTGAAAAATCTGGGATTGTTGAATAACTATCTACTAAATCAATCCAATTAGAAACATTTAATAGTGAGTAATGATCTATATAGGGAATTTCAGTTGGATTGCCTCCGCCATTTATACTTGAATATAATTCATCTACAGCATAATTTACCACTCTTGTTATAACGCCACCCGCATTTAAACTCCAATTAGTACCAACCCATGAAGGTTTTTGATTAGGTTTTACTCCTGTTGATTCATATGATAACGAAATAGGTAATGAAATTCCATTCTCTTGTATTGTACACAAAGGGATACTAATATTTACTGTCCCAGTAGACAAATTAACGGGAACTTGTTCATATTTTGTGATCGAGGATGCTGTTGGCAAATCGACATTAAGTGGTGTATCTTCAATTTGTGCTTCTGTATTATAGAAATTAAGAAAAACGAAAGCACTTAATAATAGTTTTTTCATAGTAATAGATTTAGGAATCCTAAAACTATAACAAAAACTTAAAAAAAATAAACTAATGTGTCAAATGTTAACAAATTGTTAACGTTTGGTTGAAGTATAACACAAAAAAAACCTCCTAATAAAAATTAGGAGGCTAGATATTATATAAAAAAGGAACTTTCTAAGCCAGTACTTCCGCTACTTTCTTCCCTATTTCTGCAGGAGATTCTACAACGTGAATACCGCATTCTCTCATGATTTGTTTTTTAGCTTGTGCAGTGTCATCGCTTCCACCAACAATAGCACCAGCATGTCCCATCGTACGTCCGGCAGGTGCTGTTTCACCAGCAATAAATCCAACCACTGGTTTTTTGCTACCACTTTCTTTATACCACTTGGCTGCATCTCCTTCAAGTTGCCCACCTATTTCACCAATCATCACCACACATTCGGTTTCTGAATCGTTGATAAGCATTTCTAGCGCTTCTTTAGTCGTGGTTCCAATAATCGGGTCTCCACCAATTCCAATCGCAGTTGTGATTCCTAACCCTTGTTTCACCACTTGATCCGCTGCTTCGTATGTTAATGTTCCTGATTTAGAAACAACGCCTACAGTTCCTTTTTTGAAAACAAATCCAGGCATGATGCCTACTTTTGCTTCTCCGGGTGTAATCACCCCAGGACAGTTAGGACCTACCAAACGGCAATCTTTTCCACTAATATAGTTAGACGCCTTGATCATATCCGCTACAGGAATTCCTTCAGTAATTGTAATAATCACTTTAATTCCAGCATCGGCCGCTTCCATAATAGCATCGGCTGCAAAAGCAGGTGGTACAAAAATAATGGTTGTGTCCGCTCCTACTTGCTCTACCGCTTCTTGAACGGTATTAAATACAGGCTTTTCTAAATGCGTTTGTCCGCCTTTTCCGGGCGTTACACCACCAACAACGTTTGTTCCGTAGTCAATCATTTGAGAGGCATGAAATGTCCCTTCACCTCCTGTAAATCCTTGAACTATTATTTTTGAATCTTTATTTACTAAAACACTCATGTGGTTTTGTTTTTATTAGTTTTTTAACTGCTGCAAATGTAATTTTTTGAATGGAAATTTTAAAGGTTTTAGCATTTAAAATTCTATCCATTTTTATTTTCTTTTAATTCTTGAATGATCTCTGGTAATTTACGAACAAATGCCAATTCTTTTAGTTTGGTTCGCGCCTCTTCAATGGGCGTTCCAAAGTATGTTTTGCCACCTTCAATCGATTTGGTAACGCCTGTTTGGCCTAAGACAACCGCTTTAGCGCCAATAGTGATTCCACTTGTGGTCCCCACTTGTCCCCACAGAGTCACATCATCTTCAATAACACAACAACCAGCAATACCGGTTTGAGACGCGATTAAGCAGTTTTTTCCGATAAGAGTGTCATGGCCAACCTGAATCAAATTGTCTAGTTTAGAGCCTACTCCGATAGTCGTATCGCCAGTAACGCCACGATCAATGGTACAAGAAGCCCCAATGTGTACGTCATTTTCAATCACCACCCGACCACACGATTGTAATTGGTCATAACCTTCGGGACGTTTTTTGTAGTAAAAAGCATTACCCCCCAAAATTGTTCCAGATTGAATCACTACATTATCGCCAATAATGGTATCATCAAAAATACTCACATTGGCATGTATTGTTGAATTTTGACCAATCACCACATTGTTTCCAATAAAACAGTTGGGTTGAATGGTTGTGCCAGTTCCTATTTTGGCCGAATCTGAAATCGCTTTATGAGACGCTTGAAAGGGTTTAAAATGCGCCGTGAGTTTATTGAAATCTCTAAAAGGGTCGTCAGAGATTAACAACGCCTTCCCTTCTGGACAGTCTACTTTTTTATTGATAAGTACCACCGTTGCTTTGGAAGCAAGCGCTTTATCGTAATATTTAGGATGGTCTACAAATACGATATCACCTGCAGATACCACGTGAATTTCATTCATGCCCAATACTTCAAAGTTTGGGTCTCCTACATACTCACAATCAATTAGGGACGCAATTTCTTTTAAGGCCTGTGGCTGAAGAAAGTTCATACTATTCTTTGATACGTTCTTTGTACGATCCTTTGGCAGTCTCTACTTTAATTTTATCGCCTTCATTAATAAACAAAGGAACCATCACCGTTGCACCCGTTTCAACTGTGGCGGGTTTAGTCGCATTGGTCGCTGTGTTGCCTTTGATGCCGGGTTCTGTTGAAGTCACTTCAAGAATAACACTTGCTGGTAAATCTACCGAAAGAGGAGAGCTGTCTTCTGTATTGATCAATACCGTTACCACTTCGCCTTCTTTCATTAAATCGGGACTGTCTAAAACTGCTTTTTGGAGTTCAATTTGAGAATAATCGGCTGTATTCATAAAATGAAATGTTTCCCCATCATTGTATAAAAATTGAAATTTATGAGTTTCAACTCTGACTTCCTCAATCTTGTGACCAGCAGAAAAGGTATTGTCTATCACTTTTCCATTGGTGACACTCTTCATTTTGGTTCTTACAAACGCTGGACCTTTTCCAGGCTTCACGTGTAAAAACTCAATCACTTTAAAAATATCGTGACTATATCGTATGCATAATCCATTTCTAATGTCTGATGTACTTGCCATATGTGTGTTTAATTAGATTTAAAATATCCTTTCATAATTCCACGATGAGAATTTTTGATGAATTGTAAAATTTCATCACGCTCTGGAGTGGCTTCCATTTCAGCTTCAATAATTTCTGAAGCTTGAGAATTGTTGTAATTTTTTTGATAGAGTAATCGGTATATGTTTTGTATTTCTTTAATCTTATCCGAAGTAAATCCGCGACGTCTGAGTCCTACCGAATTGATTCCTACATAAGACAAAGGCTCTCTTGCTGCTTTTACATAAGGGGGAACATCTTTACGAACTAAAGACCCTCCTGTAACAAAGGCGTGGTTTCCAATGGAACAAAACTGATGTACTGCCGTCATTCCGGCCAATACAACAAAGTCGCCAACTGTGGTGTGTCCAGCGAGTGTACTATTATTTGAAAATATACAGTTATTTCCAACGGTACAATCGTGCGCAATATGGCAATAGGCCATAATCAAACAATTGTCTCCGATAACGGTTTTCATTTTATCTGTAGTTCCACGGTTGATGGTGACACATTCTCTTATAGTAACGTTATTTCCAATAACAACAGTCGTGTCTTCATCGTCATATTTTAGGTCTTGAGGCATTGCAGAAATGACAGAGCCAGGGAAAATACTACAATTTTTTCCGATGCGCGCACCTTCCATAATTGTAACGTTCGATCCGATCCAAGTCCCCTCTCCTATCACCACATTATTATTGATCGTGGTAAAAGGTTCTATCACCACATTTTTGGCAATTTTTGCTCCAGGGTGTACGTATGCTAAAGGTTGATTCATGTTGTTCGTTTTTTGATGTAAAACAGATTTATTTAACTTTCGTTATTTGAGCCATTAATTCAGCTTCGGCACATAATTTCCCATTGGCATAAGCATAGCCTTGCATGTGACAAATACCTCTTCTTATAGGAGTGATTAGAGAACAGTTGAATATCAGTGTGTCTCCTGGTACTACTTTTTGTTTGAATTTTACGTTGTCCATTTTCATGAAAAAAGTAAGGTAATTTTCTGGGTCAGGAACGGTATTTAAAACCAGTATTCCCCCTGTTTGCGCCATGGCTTCAATAATGAGAACGCCGGGCATTACAGGAGCTCCAGGGAAATGACCAACAAAGAACGATTCATTCATTGTCACATTCTTACATCCAATAACATGGTTTTGAGATAATTCATAAACCTTATCTAAAAGTAAAAAGGGTGGACGGTGTGGCAACATATCCATAATGGCATTTATATCCATTAATGGTGGTTGATTTAAATCGATATTTGGAACATTATTACGACGTTCCATTTTAATGATTTTAGATATTTTTTTCGCGAATTGAGTATTTACAAAATGGCCTGGTTTATTCGCAATGACTTTCCCCTGAATACGCGTCCCAATAAGTGCTAAATCGCCTATAACATCCAAAAGTTTATGGCGTGCAGCTTCATTAGGAGAATGCAACGTAAGGTTGTCCAAAATCCCATTTGCCTTCACTGAAATAGAATCTTTGTTAAAAGCTACTTTTAAACGCTCCATGGTTTCTGTTGAAATGGGCTTGTCCACATAAACAATTGCATTGTTTAAGTCACCGCCTTTGATCAATCCATTCTCAAGGAGCATTTCTAATTCATGTAAAAAACTAAAGGTACGTGAGTCCGAAATTTCTTCTTTGAAATTCGATAAATGCTGTAAAGTTGCATTTTGAGTTCCCAATACTTTGGTGCCAAAATCGACCATCGTTGTGATCTGATATTCATCAGAAGGAATGATCGTGATTTCACTACCGGTTTCTTCATCGGAGTAAGAGATAACATCTTTAACGACAAACACTTCTCTAAAAGCTTCTTGTTCTTTAGTCCCCGCACTTTCTAAGGCTTCTATAAAATACTTAGACGACCCATCCATAATTGGGGGTTCTGAGGTGCTTAATTCAATGATGACATTGTCAATCTCAAGTCCCACAAGTGCTGCAAGTACGTGTTCACATGTTTGAATTGTGACACCATTTCTTTCTAAGCAAGTCCCACGTTGGGTATTAGTTACCAGATTGGCATCTGCTTTAATCATGGGTAGACCTTCTAAGTCAATTCTTCTAAAAGTATATCCATTATTAATATCAGCAGGAAGGAAATTTATTTCAACTTCTAAACCAGTATGAAGTCCAACGCCTTTTAAAGATACTCTTTTGGAGATCGTTGTTTGTTTCGATTCAGATTTAATGATCATGATTTAAGGGTTTTTTCTAGTGTATTAACAGTCTTTACAAGTTTTGGAAGGTTCTTGAAATGAATATATGATTTATAATAATCTCTAAACGAAAATGCTGGAGATCCTTGTAAAACTTCGTTGTCTTTAATATTATGTCCGATGCCCGATTGAGCTTGAATTTTTACATTATTTCCAATCACGATATGCCCTGCAACGCCGACCTGTCCACCTATTTGACAATTCGTGCCAATTTTGGCAGATCCCGCAATACCTGTTTGGGCGGCAATCACTGTGTTTTCGCCAATCACAACATTATGCGCGACTTGAATGTGATTGTCAAGTTTTACGCCTTTTTTTATAAGAGTCGATCCAAGCGTAGCACGGTCAATAGTAGTCGCAGCTCCGATATCTACATGGTCTTCAATAATGACATTTCCAATTTGTGGTACTTTTTGATACGCCCCAGTTTCATCAGGTGAAAACCCGAATCCATCCGCTCCAATCACCGCTGCAGAATTGATAAAACAATGCGCTCCGATCACACAATCAGAATAAATTTTAACTCCAGAAAACAAAGTTGTATGTGATCCAATGGTGACATTATCACCTATAAAAGTGTTTGGATAAATTTTTACATGATCGCCGATCACTACATTTTCACCGATATGAGAAAATGCACCAATATAAATATTTTCACCATAAGTAGCTGAATCCGAAATAAATATAGGAGATTCAACCCCTGATTTATTGTTTTTTATATGGTTGTAATACTCCAATAATTTAGAAAATGAACTGTATGCATTTTCAACTTTGATGAGTGTAGCTTCTATCTTCTGTTCAGAAACAAAGTCCTGACCGACAATGGCTATTGAGGCCTGAGTCGTATATATATAAGGAGTGTATTTTGGATTTGCTAAGAAAGTAAGAGAACCTTCAGCAGCTTCTTCAATTTTGGAAAGTGTATGGACTTCTACATCCGGGTTTCCAATAATTTCTCCGTTTAATATCTCTGCTATTTGTGTGGCTGTAAATTTCATTACTTGCAAAAGTAAAAAAAATTATCAAAGAATATCCTTTGGAAAGCATATATAATGCTTTGTAACTGTTTTAGAGAGTACTTTTGACGAGAGGTGATCCGATGCTTTTATGATATCTTTAGTTTTTCCGTTTTTATATAAAATCTTAAGTCCCCCCTGCTGTGGGTTGTATGCTAAGTTTTCTACATGCCCATTAAATACAAAATAAGAGGCTTCATGAGCATCTAATGTATATTCTAACATAAGGTCTTGTTTGATGGATTCCACTTTGGAATCAGCAATCGGATTGTTTTTAAATTTTATTTTTAATAAGGTTCTGTTTAAGATCATTTCCGAGAGATGACTCAAAACAAAATCGTCATGGAATTGCCAGGATTTTAAAGCCGACATGACATCATAGTCATCCAATAATGAAAATTGATTCAATGTAGAAGCTTCAAAATTAGTGGGATTGGTACTGCTGTTTAAAAAGTAGGTTAAAGCGGAACTCGCCTCTAGCTTCACCCCTTTTTGTGTTAATTCCTTGGCACGTTTCAAAATGCGCGTGATCATTTGTTCGGCAACTAAACTTGTTTTATGAAGATAGACTTGCCAGTACATCAAGCGGCGCGCCGTTAAAAATTTCTCAATAGAATAAATACCTTTTTCTTCAATGACCAATTCGTCGTCCACAACATTCATCATCGAAATCAAACGTTCACTATTGATATTTCCTTCTGAAACCCCTGTGTAAAAACTATCTCTTTTTAGATAATCAGAACGATCAATATCCAATTGTCCAGAAATGAGTTGTCCAAAAAACTTACGACTGTAATCCCCTTTAAACATTGAAATCGCCACATCAAGAGCACCCTTAAATTCTATGTTTAAGGTTTCCATGAATTTTAAAGAGATTGCTTCGTGACTGATGTTTTCTACAATGCTGTGTTCCATCGCATGGCTAAACGGCCCATGTCCAATGTCATGCAACAAAATAGCGATATACAATCCGTTTTCTTCCGCGTCTGAAATCTTTACTCCTTTAAATCTTAAAATCCGAACCGCATTTTGCATGAGATGCAAACAGCCCAACGCATGATGAAATCGGGTGTGGTGTGCTCCTGGATAAACCAAGTAAGATAAACCCATCTGTGAAATTCGTCGCAATCGCTGAAAATATTTGTGCGCAATTAAATCGAAAATTAATGTGTTCGGGATTGTAATAAATCCGTAAATTGGATCGTTAAATATTTTAAGCTTGTTGTTCGTATTCAAACTTTATAGTGTTAAATTTACATTCTAAACTTTCTTTAAAAGTTTTACGATGTAAAAATACTAAAATGAAAGGACTTCTATTCTTAACTAAAAAAAATATAACAGATGAGTAACATTAATATTTTATGGGTCGATGATGAAATTGAGTTTTTAAAGTCTCATATCATATTTTTAGAACAAAGAAATTATACCGTAACACCCTGTCAAAGTGGTACAGAAGCCCTTACGCTTATCAAAGAAAATGATTTTGATATTGTATTTTTAGATGAAAATATGCCCGGGCTGTCGGGATTAGAAACCTTATCCGAACTCAAAGAAATTAAAGCAACACTTCCGGTAGTGATGATTACTAAGAGTGAAGAAGAGTATATTATGGAAGATGCGATTGGAAATAAAATCGCCGATTACCTCATTAAACCTGTCAACCCCAATCAAATTCTGTTATCCCTTAAGAAAAATCTAGATCACAACAGGCTAGTTTCAGAAAAAACATCTTCTAATTACTTACAAGAATTTCGTAAAATATCTATGAATTTAAATGAGATAAATTCATTTGAAGAATGGGAACAACTTTATAAAAAATTAGTGTTTTGGGAATTAGAGTTAGAATCGTCCAACGATGCGACCATGAGCGAAATATTAGACGCTCAAAAAATGGAAGCAAATCAACAGTTTGGACGTTTCATTGAGAAGTTTTATCCCGATTGGTTTGAGGATCACCAAGCCCCCGTCATGTCTCATACTCTCTTTAAAAACAAGATTGCAGAAGAGCTTAGCGACTCCCAGCCTACCTTACTAATTGTGATTGATAATTTAAGGTACGACCAATGGAAAACATTGGAGCCAACAGTAAATACCTATTATAAAACACAAGAAGAAAGTCTGTATTACAGCATTCTTCCAACGGCGACTCAATACGCTAGAAATGCACTATTTTCAGGGTTAATGCCCAGTGAAATGGAAAAATTATATCCGCAGTACTGGAGAAATGACACGGATGAAGGTGGTAAAAATTTATTTGAAGCCGAGTTTTTAGAAGCCCAATTAAAACGCTTAGGGCTTTCGCATTTGAAACATGAATATATAAAAATAACAAATTTAAGAGCGGGAAAAAAACTGTCTGAAACCTTTAAAACAAAAGCGCAGAATGACTTAACCGTTTTGGTCTATAATTTTGTGGACATGTTATCCCATGCAAAAACCGAAATGGAAGTTCTGAAAGAACTTGCTTCCAACGACAAAGGCTACAGATCGCTTACCAAGAGTTGGTTTCAAAATTCGCCCTTATTAGAAATTATCCAACAAGCAAAAGAACTGAATTTTAAGCTCATTATCACTACGGATCACGGAACGATTAACGTGAAAAACCCTTCCAAAGTTGTTGGCAATAAAGACACCAGTCTTAATTTACGCTACAAAACAGGACGTAGCATTTCTTATGAAGAGAAAGATGTTTTAGCAGTAAAGGATCCTAAATCAATTCACCTCCCTTCTGCGGCAATGAATAGCACCTTTATATTTGCTAAGGACAATCTATTTTTTGCATATCCAAATAATTACAATTACTATGTGAATTATTTTAGAAACACCTATCAACATGGAGGCATCTCATTAGAAGAAGTCATCATTCCATTTGTGGTTTTAAATCCTCGATAACATGGCCAAAGAACTACATTTCAAGCTCGAAGAACTATCAAGTATCGCACAAACAATTCTGAAGAATGCGCAGTCCAAAACACTGCTGTTTTATGGAGAGATGGGCACGGGAAAAACAACACTTATTAGCGCGATGGTCAAAGAAATGGGAGGCACCGACACCGCTTCCAGTCCTACCTTCTCCATTGTAAATGAGTATAAAGTTACAGAAGATACTGTCTATCATTTTGACTTTTACAGACTCAAAAACCAATATGAAGCATTGGATATGGGGGTTGAAGATTATTTTTGTTCTGGTGCATGGAATTTTATTGAGTGGCCTGAAAAGATTGAAAATTTACTTCCTGAAAACGTCACTGTTTTAGAATTGTCACTTGCTGAAAATGGCGGTAGAACTCTCAAACTCTCAGAAAAAAAACTTTCTGATGGGTGGTCAAAAAAATAATTGTAAATTAGATGCTTTATACTAAAGGCTATGCATAAACCAACTTCCCCTTTTACACGAGAACAATTACTTCCAAAAGAAGAAACCTTAGAATTGACAAAGGAAAAGGGCGCTTTGTTTATCGGCATCCCAAAAGAAACCTCTTTTCAGGAAAAAAGAGTGTGTCTTACCCCCGATGCCGTTTCTGCACTCACAAGCAATGGACACCGTTTATTGATTGAATCAGGAGCTGGAGACAATGCTTGTTTTGAAGATCATGAATACAGCGAAGCGGGCGCAGAAATATCTAAGGACAGAGCAAAGGTGTTTGCCTGTCCCATTATTCTTAAAGTTGAGCCTCCAACTTTAGAGGAAATCACCCTTTTAAATCCAAAAGCACTTTTGATTTCTGCACTTCAATTAAAGATGCAGCATAAAGAATATTTTAAGAAACTGGCCGAAAAACAAGTCACAGCATTGGGGTTTGAATTTATCAAAGATCAAGATGGTGCATTTACAGCCGTGCGCCAATTGAGTGAAATTGCAGGCTCTGCCTCTATTTTAATCGCCTCCGAAATTATGTCGATAACAAATGAAGGCAACGGTCTTTTGTTTGGGAATATCAGTGGAGTACCCCCAACAGAAGTGGTCATTATTGGATCCGGAACAGTTGGAGAATTTGCAGCACGTGCTGC
>TARA_B110001469_G_scaffold18756_1_pt1 | contig 29478 bp, 23 predicted proteins | sample TARA_B110001469 | Tara Oceans TARA_B110001469 (sample SAMEA4397034) | marine metagenome | biome: Polar Biome; feature: [SRF] surface water layer (ENVO:00010504); material: water (ENVO:00002006), including particulate matter (ENVO:01000060) such as... | depth 5 m
GGGTTCAGCTTGTGGGTGTTACGGATCATGGAGAAGAGCGAGAGTTCGCTCTTTTCGCCGTCGACGATCCAGTCGGCGTTGAAGATTTTGTGGCGGCAGTGCTCGGAGTTGACCTGCGAGAACATGACGAGCTCGGCATCGGTCGGGTCGCGCGATAGCTTTTGGTAGGCTTTGACCAAGTAGTCGATCTCGGGGGGCGACATGGCGAGGCCCCAGTCGATGTTGGCCTTGTCAAACGCGGCTGGGCCTTCTGCCATGAGGGGCACGGTGCGTAGCTCGGAGGGCTCGAAGTGGCGGAAGAAATCGGATACGTCGTCGGTCGCGTAAACGGCTTCGGTCATACGGTCGTGCAGCGCGAGCACGGCGAGGCCGAGGTCTTCGATGCCGAGCACGATGCCGTCCTTGGAAGTGAGGCGAAAGTGGATGCCACGCTCGACGCGGGCGATGCCTTGGATGGCGCAATTCTGGAAAATGTCGGTCGCCTTGGAGGACCAGGGCGAGATGGTGCCCTTACGCGGGGTCACGAAGAAGCCGCCTTCGCGCTCGAAATGGTGGTTGGCAGCGAGCAGGGCAAAGGCGCGCTCGGTGGTCTGATCGTCGAGGACGTTGGCCGACTCGATGAAATAGACTTCGACGGCGTCGATGTGGGTGATCTCGGAGGCCTTCGCCAGCGACGACGCCACGGCTACGTTGGCTTCGTTGAGGGCGTTTTGAAGCGCGGTGAGACGAAAGTCGGAAAATGCGGGACGGCCCTGAAGAATGATCGGTTGCATAGCTGTAAAAGTGGGAAAAGGAGTAAGTTGGCGATGGATTTGAAAGGGAACAACTCGAAAAGACGGGAAAGGGAATTTTGAACGTAGGTCAGAGGTTTTGAGGTAGCGCAGCACCGTCTCGGTGCGCATCCACGTCATGCTGGCTGCGAGGGAAATGGCTGCGGTGCGGGACGCACCTGCGCTAACTCGGTAAATTGAGCGTTCGGAAAGGAGGCAATGGCCCTTGTGATTCGCTTTTTGTCGGGGTGAACCGCTCTGGTGTGTGGCGCTCGGGACGTCCGCCACTACCAAAAATAAAGCGACAAGAGTGTCGCTTCTACGGTGTTAGTTTTTAGCTTCTGTGGCATGAAACCAAAATCACCTGTTCGTTGGGGCATTTTAGCTTGTGGGGAAATCGCACATGAATTTGCGGCGGCGCTGAAGAATTGCCCGGATAGTGTGCTGCACGCGGTATCAAGTCGTGATGTGAAGCGGGCGCAGGCTTTTGCGGATGAGTATGAAGCACCGCGTGTATACGGCAGCTATGAGGCGATGTTGGCCGATGCGGAAGTGGAGGCTGTCTATATTGCGACACTGCATCCGTTTCATTTGGAGTGGATCGCTCGCTGCGTGCGGGCCGGTAAGCATGTGCTGTGTGAAAAACCGCTGACGATGAATCTTCGCCAAGCCAAGCAGGCCAAGAAGCTCGCGGACGACAATCGCTGCTTGTTGCGGGAGGCGTTCATGTATCGGCACCATCCACAGACGGAGCGCGTGGTGGAGTTAGTAAGCTCTGGTGTGATCGGCAAGGTGCGGATGATTGAGGCGAATTTTTGCTATAATTCGGGTGAACAGCCTGAGTCGCGGTTACAATCTAAAGCGCTCGGCGGCGGTGCGATTTTGGACATCGGTTGCTACACGATGTCGTTTGCCCGCTTGATCGCGGGGCGTGCGAACGGTCGCTTATTTGCGGAGCCGCTCGAGCTGAAGGCGGTGGGGTATTTAGATCCGAAGACCAAGACGGATATGTGGACCACGGCAGTGATGCGATTTGAAGGTGATATTTTGGCGCAGACGACCTGTGCGTTAAAAATGAATCGCGAAAACGTGGCAGTGATTTTGGGCGATAAGGGCCGTATCACAGTGGAGATGCCGTGGCACTGCCCTGGCACGATTCGGATTGAGTTGGACGAGAAAGGCTCAGTGCAAGAAATTGCGATGCCGAAGCTGCGGCCCTTGTTTGCATATGAGATCGATTCGTTTACCAACGAAATGCGCGGCCGTCCGATCGCTGCGGACGCGGTGGCGATGCGTTTTGACGATACACTTGGCAATATGAAGGCACTCGATTGGTGGCGCGCGGAAATCGGTCTCGGCTACGAGGCAGATGCGGTGCGGTAGTCTATTGAGGTTTATTGGTCGTCGCGAATGGGTTTATCTTAGGATCGGGGTGCTCCTTGGTCTACCCTCGCGGTAGGCACACAATCGCGGGGTAAACCCGCTCGTTATAAATCAGGCGCTGCGATCCCCGTACCCAAGGGCGTAATAACAAGCACGGCCCCTACAGATCGTATCTAAACTTTCTGCGTCGGTACTGGAATAATTTCGCTAGTTGTGATTTCGTATGGCCATGCTAAGCGTTTTACAGAATTTGCCCCCGTTTACAAATACATTAGCAGCGAACCACCTGGAGCTGACTCGTCAGGCTCCACGGGTCTTGCAGGTCAGTATCGGCAAGTTGTGTAACCTGACCTGTGTACATTGCCATGTGAATGCGGGACCGCGCCGTAAGGAGATCATGACGCGTGCGACGGTCGATCAGATTCTTGATTGGCTTCAGGGCACGGACATCGAAGTGGTCGACCTAACTGGAGGCACGCCTGAGATGATTCCAGATTTTCGCTACATGGTTGAGCAGATTCGTGCGATGGGGAAACGGGTGATGGATCGCTGTAATTTGACAATTTTAAATGAGCCCGGCTATGAGTGGGTGGCCGACTTCCATGCCGAGCATGGGGTGGAGATTGTGGCGTCGATGCCGTGCTACTGTCCGAAGAATGTAAACGAGCAGCGCGGGGATGGCGTATTTGATTCGAGTATTAAGGCACTGCAGACTTTGAATGCACTCGGTTACGGAATTGAGCCGCACCTAAAACTCGATCTGGTTTATAACCCGAACGGCGCTAGCCTGCCGCCGGAGCAATCCGAGTTGGAAACCGACTATAAGCGCGAGCTCAAGGCGCATTTCGATATCGTTTTTGGGAAACTCTATGCGATCACCAATATGCCGATTGCACGATTCACGTCGTATTTGAAGCGCGAGGGCGTACATGCGGATTACATGCAATTGTTGCTGGATAATTTTAATCCTGGCTCCGTTCAAGGCCTGATGTGTCGCGATACAATCAACGTCGATTGGGAGGGCCGCGTGTATGACTGCGACTTTAATCAACAGTTGGGGTTGGTGCATGGCGAGAAAGCTGCGCCGTTGATGGTGTTGGAGGTCGCTTTTGCCGCGTGGCAAAAGCTGCCGATCCTGACTGCGAGTCACTGCTATGGATGCACCGCAGGGCAGGGCTCTAGCTGTGGCGGTGCGACGGTGTAGTGTTTCTTGTAGAGCTTCCGATTGCGGAATGCCTAATTCGCCTAGCCCTGTCTGCTTTTACGCCGCGCTGCGCTGCTTAAGGAGGCTGTCTCAACCTTGCAGCGCAGCGATTTTTTCTATTCGATCGCGCTAGAGTCGGAGAGCCGTCGTCCCGATGTCCGCGCGTTTCCTAGGACAGTGTTTATGCTAATAAAGAGGATATCTCGAACAATAACTGGAATAGAATTCAAGTTATCGCGTCACATTGATGCAGTGATTAGGATGCATCGCCTCAATCGCCTTAATCGTTTGGTTTGCAGCAGCCTGTTGCTCTGTGCGTTGTCATTGCAGGCCGCGCCCAATTACACTGAGTATGCGCGTTTGCTTGAGGCCTACGTTGCAGATGATGGGGTGCGTTATGCGGTGTGGGCTCAGAATCAAGCAGATGTCGTCGCGCTGGATCAGGTGCTTGAATCGTTCGATGTAACCCAACTCGATGGTCTTTCCAAGGATGCTCAAAAGGCGTTCTATATTAACTTATATAATGCTGGGATGCTGCAGGCGGTGGTAGATCACTATCCGTTGAAGTCCGTTAAAGAGATCGGGTTTTTACCGTTTAGTATTTTTAAGAAGGAATACATTTCGCTCGGTGGCACTGAAGTGAGTCTCGATCACATTGAAAAAGGGATTCTATTGAAGCAGTATTTTGATCCGCGCATTCACTTTGCGGTGAATTGTGCGAGTGAGAGTTGCCCGCCGTTGAGAGCGGAGCCTTTTGTCGGAAAGCGCTTGAATGCTCAACTGGATGAGCAGACGCGTCTGTTCGCAGGTAGTGACCGTGCGGCCCGAGTGAATGCGAAAAAAGGGGCGATTGGCTATTCGGAATTGTTCAAATGGTATGCGGATGATTTTGATGTAAAAAGTCCCGCGACATTTTTAAATCGTTATCGAACCTCGAAGCTGTCAGAAGATACGGAGGTTGTTTGGATTGACTACGACTGGTCGCTGAACGCCACGAAAAAATAATCATGCCGAACATTATTGCTCGTTACACAAACTGGTTACACACGCAATGGCCCGCAGGCGGTGTCGAAAAAGGGCCGAGCGTCAATGACGATGGCAGTACGAATCTAACAGGTGTGCGTGTGGTCGGTGATCTGACGGGTGTGCCATTGTTGAAGTTTTCGGCCGATACCGGTGCGAAGGCGGTGGCGGGGATTCTCGCAGAATCCGATTTTAAACCAGGTGCTGGCAACAGCACTGCGGTCTATGACTTGGTAATTGTGGGGGCGGGGGTGTCTGGTATCTCTGCGGCCATCGAAGCCCAAAAGGCGGGCTTGAACTTCGTCATTTACGAGGCCGATGAGAGTTTTTCCACGATTCATAATTTTCCGCGTAAAAAACCGATTTTCACTTATCCGACCGAAATGAAGAATGCGGGAGAGCTACACTTCGAGGCGGATGTCAAAGAGGCACTACTTATAGAATTGAAGGCGCAACAGGCTGAGCATGGTATCGAGACGACGCGGGCGAAGGTGCAGCATATTAGCCGTAGGGGAGGTGTGCTAGCGGTCGAGTTTGCTAAGGGCGAGCCGGCGAAAGCGCAGCGGGTTATCGTGGCGATCGGCCGCACCGGGAATTTTCGGAAGCTAAATGTACCGGGCGAAGGCATGGATAAAGTGTCGAATCGTTTGATTGATGCAGGCGAGCATGCGGGGCAAAAGGTGATGGTGGTGGGCGGTGGTGATTCAGCACTCGAAGCCGCGGTCGCATTGTCGGAGGCGGGTGCGACGGTCGCAGTGAGTTATCGGAAGGATAGCTTTTTACGTGCAAAGCCTGATAATGTGGAGCAGATCCAGGCACTCGCGGATGAGGGGAAGTTGACTCTCTACATGGGCACGAATCTGCAGGAGATCAATGAGGACAATGTGGTGGTCTGTGGCGGCGATGATCAGGACTGCACGGTTGAGAACGACATCGTCTTTACCTTGATCGGCCGCGAGCCGCCGTTGGATTTCTTTCGTAAATCGAAGATTCAGGTGACCGGCGATTGGACGCCGAAAGCGATGCTCGGGCTGGCGGCCTTTATGTTGCTGATGGTGTTTCTGTATCACCTCAAAGCCTACAAGCCATTACTCGGGATCGAAGGCACCAACCTCTGGCAGGTCTTTGCCAGCAAGCAGTGGTTCCCTTTCAACATTCCAGCGTTTGGTGCGCAGAACAGCCTGCTCTATACATTCCTCAATGCTGCACGAAATGATCCAGGGTTCACCTTTGCGCTGATCTACACCACCGTGATTTTGGTCTTTGGTGTGCGTCGGATACGGCGCCGCAAGACGCCTTACGTGACGGTGCAAACGTCGACTCTGATCGTGATCCAAGTCGTTCCGCTCTTTATTCTGCCCTATTTGCTTTTCCCATACCTGTATCAGCATGGTGTTTTTACCAACGGCGGTTTCGGCGAATGGTTTGGCATGACCTTCCTTTCCGACGGGCAGGGTGGAGATCCGAATCAGTTTTGGCGCTCCTTCGGTTTCATTTTAGCATGGCCGCTCTTTATCTATAACATCTTCACCGAAGCGCCGATTTGGGGATGGATCATTTTTGGCTTCGTTCAGACCTTCGTCGCCATTCCGCTGATCGTGTGGCGCTGGGGAAAGGGTGCCTACTGTGGGTGGATTTGCTCCTGCGGCGCGATGGCCGAAACGCTGGGCGATCAGCATCGGCATAAGATGCCGCACGGACCAAAATGGAATCGACTCAATATGATTGGACAGTGGGTGCTGGCGATCGCCTTTGTGTTACTGGCGCTTCGGATCATTGGTTGGGTGACGCCATGGGTAGGCTTTGATAAAGGCATTGCAGGATTTATCGATAAGAATGAACTGCTGAGCTATAAAGTGCTGATCGATCTCTGGCTCGCGGGCGCGATTGGCTATGGGCTATATTTTCATCTGTCTGGTCGTGTATGGTGCCGCTTTGCCTGCCCGCTGGCGGCGTTGATGCATATCTATGCGCGCTTTTCGCAGTTTCGAATCTTTGCGGAAAAGAAGAAATGTATTTCCTGCAACGTGTGCACCACGGTTTGTCATCAAGGGATCGATGTGATGAGTTTTGCCAACAAGGGTCTGCCGATGGAAGATCCCGAGTGTGTGCGTTGCTCGGCCTGTGTGCAGTCGTGCCCAACCGGCGTGCTAAGCTTTGGGCGCTTCGATAGCAAGGGCGATATGATTTACGATAAGCTGCAAGCGTCTCCGGTGCGTATGCAGGAGCATGCGTTTTCGCCGGTTGATAAATTACTGGCAGAGGCTGGGCGTTGAGTGTTAAGTCAGTCAGTGTTTTATATGGAGATGTTTTTTAGTAAATGATGACGGCACGAAGATGGTCATGGTTGGGGATGCTCGTCATTGCGGCGCTTGCGATGTGTGCGTATGAGCAAGTTGTGTCGGCCTTTGATACGCCGAGTTGGCTGCGCGTAGGATTGTTTGCTGTGACTGGTATGGCTGGCACGTTGAGCGTTTTTTTATTTCCGAAGTTTAAGGGGAGGCTCAGTTGCGTATTGGCAATCTGGATACCGGCCATTGTGCTACGTGTGCTGTTGTTGCCGACGGCAGTGTCGGATGATGTGAGTCGCTATTTGTTTGAGGGGGGATTGATTCGGGCTGACGTGAGCCCGTATGCGCAAACTGCGGATGCGCCGGAATTGGAGTCGTATCGCGATGCGCATTGGCAGGCGATGAATCATAAGGATCAGCCGACCGCTTATCCGCCGCTCGCAGAGTTGGCGTTCGCGGCGATTGGGGCTGTTTCATATCAACCTGCTGCGTATAAGATCGTGTTCATCTTAGCGGATTTGTTGACGCTGGGAGCGGTGCTGCAATTGTTGCGTAGGCGTGGCACGAGCTTGGCCTATTCTGGATTGTATGCGCTCAACCCAATCGTGCTGATCGCGTATGCGGGGGAGGCGCATTTCGATTCGCTGATGGTGGCGGCCTTGGTCTGGGCGGTCTGTGCCGCAGAGGTCGGTCGCACTAAATTGGCAGTGACGTTGGTGTCAGTCGCTACCGGGATTAAATGTATTACGTTGCCGTTGATTCCGTTTTTTGTGGGGAATCGTTTGGTAGTTGGCGGATTGATTTCTGTGGGGGTGTTGTTGCTGCCTGCGCTGTATTTCTACGATTCATTGGGGACGATGTTGAATGCACTATTCGTATTCGGGAATACGCGTAGTTTTAACGGATTGTTGTATGATTGCTTGTTGTTGGGGGTAGGATTCCCGCGTGCGGTTTGCAGTGGTACGGTGGTGGTATTATTTGCTGCGGTCATTCTATGGCGTTGGTTGTGGCGTGAGCGCGCGCCATTGGACAGCCACATGCGCTGGATTTTAGGCGCATTGATCGTGCTCTCTCCGACGGTGCATTTTTGGTATTTGGCATGGATACTGCCGTTTGTCTGTTTGCGGCCGTCACTGCCATGGGTGACGTTTTCGTTGACTGGCGGAGTGTATTTCTGCGTGTGGACGAACTCAAGCTGGGGCTTTGAATGGTGGCAGCAGTGGTTGTTTTGGGGGCCGTTTGTGTTGGCGTGTGCGTATGAATTGTGGAGCACGAAGGGGCGGATTGTTTGGCCTTTTAATCATAGGGGTGACGGGCGAAGGGGCTTCGCTCGCGAAGGCCACTTAGCGTCTGAGCGGTCTTCGCAAGCAAAGCCCTTGCAAACTGTGGCTATAGTCATTCCAACGCTGAATGCGGCGGCGGAGTTGCCTGCGGCATTGGCGAGTGTTGAGCGGCAGTCGGTTGCAGTGTCTGAGGTGGTGATCGTAGATGCGGGCTCGACTGACGAGACTGTTGAGGTCGCGGAGCGTTCGGGACTGGCCGTGCATGTGCTGGCGAGAGCGCGCGGTCGTGGAGTGCAGATCGCGGCAGGAATCGAGGCAGTGCAAGCGGATTGGGTCGTCGTATTGCATGCGGATGCGGTACTAGCTGCGACTGCGATTGAGTCGGTGTTGTCGGCGGTATTGCGGAATGCGGATATGGTGGGCGGTGCGTTGGGACAGCGTTTTGCGGATGGGAATCCAGAGCTGTTGCCAATTGAAGTGCTCAATGATTTGCGTGGTGTGTTTTTGCGCACGGCGTTTGGGGATCAGGTGCAGTTCTTCCACCGCGAGACCGCGTTACGCTACGAATTGATGCCAAAACAGCCGTTGATGGAGGATGTCGAATCGAGCTGGCGCACGCGCGAGTGCGGCGGTTTTATTTTCTTAAGTCAGCCTTGCTTGGTGAGTCATCAGAAATGGGAGCCGAAGCAGTGGTTGACGCGCTTTCGGCTGGTAATGCGCATTGTTTCTAAATATCGCTTTGCACGGCTCCGTGGGCGTCATCATGCAGAGGCATTGAGCGAGGAACTTTATGCGGAATATTACTCGGTCCGTAAATAAAGCCAGTCAGTTGCATCTCAAGTTGTCAGTCATTCGTTTTCTTATTCGTTATAGTTATTATGTCTAAACCTTCTAATACCCGATCATCTGTTGAAAAACGCTACGCCGCTACGCCGATGCGGCGAAGGCTCCCGAAGCTGCGTTGTGTTGCCCGGTGGAGTATGATCGTAAATACTTGGAGGTGATTCCGGACGAAGTGATTGAGAAGGACTACGGCTGTGGGGACCCATCGAAGTGGGTGCATGCCGGGGAGACTGTTTTGGACTTAGGCTCAGGTACCGGGAAGATTTGTTTCATCGCCTCACAGGTGGTGGGTGCGGAAGGTAAAGTGATTGGCGTCGATATGACTGACGACATGTTGGAGGTTGCGAATCGCAATGCGCCGATTGTGGCGGGTCGAATTGGCTATGATAATGTCGAGTTTCGCAAGGGTCGCATTCAGGACCTGGCCTTGGACTTGAATTTATTGGGGCAGGCGTTGGAGGCTCATCCGGTTGCCAGTGCGACCGATTTTCTACAGTTGGACGAAATTGCGGAGGAATTACGGATCAAGCAGCCTTTGGTTATGACGGAGTCGATTGATGTCGTCGTGTCGAATTGTGTGTTGAACTTAGTCGAGCCGGAACAGAAGCCGAAACTGTTTCGCGAGATTTTCCGTGTGTTGAAAATGGGCGGCCGCGCGGTGATTTCTGATATCGTGAGTGACGAGCCGGTACCGGCGGCGATGCGTGAAGATGCACACTTGTGGAGTGGCTGTATCTCCGGCGCGTTGACAGAGCAGGGCTTTTTGAAGGCGTTCGAAGATGCCGGGTTTTATGGGATCGAGTTGGTGAAGTTTGAGACGCAACCGTGGCAAACCGTGGAGGGGATTGAATTTCGATCCGTCACCGTTCAAGCCTACAAGGGCAAGCAGGGGCCATGCTTCGAGCATAATCAGGCAGTGGTGTATCAAGGCCCCTTTAAGTCGGTGTTGGATGACGATGGGCATCGATTCGATCGTGGAGTCCGTGCTGCGGTCTGCGACAAGACTTTTAATCTACTGCAGAGCGGTCCATATGCTGGACACTTTACCCCTATCCAGCCATTGGAGCCGATGTCAGCAGCGCAGGCGCAGCCTTTTGTTTGCGTGCCGGGCGCACGACGTCACCCTAAGGAGACAAAGGGGCAGGATTATGATGCGACCACCGAAGCGGGCAATTGTATTGAAGGCGGCGAGTGCTGCTGAGCAATACGGATTTAACCGATTAGTGCTCCATGATTTTGGCCGAGAGGCGACCATCGGCGATGGCGCGCTGTAGTTCGGTGACCTCGTCGATATCGTAAAGCATTTCAAGTAGTTTAACGCGCAGCCCAAGGCTGGCAGCTTTTTGTAAAGAGGCGTCGAGCGTGTTGCGCGAACTCCAGGGGATATCTTGGAACAGTTCGGGTTGTGGGGCATTGAGCCCGATCAGGTAGTAGCCGCCGTCTTCAGTGGGGCCGAAGACGACATCGCAGTCCTCTTGCAATGCCGCTGTGGCTTGTTCGAAATGCAGCTGATCGAGCTTCGGGCAATCGCCGCCGATACAAAACACCGATTTGGCACCGCGTTCGAAGGCCTGTTCGACGGAATGCTCCAGCCGCACACCGAGTTCGCCGACGGCTTGAGCATAGAATTCGTGTTCATGGCCGAGCCATTGGCGCATCTCGAAATCAGCATCGTTCGGCGTGTAGTGTACTTCGATGCGGTCGTGGTGCGGTAGCTCCGCCCACTGGCGCTCGACTAGTGCGCGATAGGCTTTAAGTGCACGTTCGGGGCCAGTGCTATGCGCGAGGCGTGTTTTGACGTAGCCTCCACGAGGTGCTTTGAGAAATAGCAGGATCGCAGCGCTATTTGTATGATTTGAGGGTTGGGGCACGGCTCAGTTAGTTTTAATATTGAAGTCTGTGGCGAGGGGAAATTTTTCTTGTGTGGTGGTCGATATGATATACCTAAATCTATTATGAGGATTTGTTGTATTGGAGCAGGATACGTTGGTGGCCCAACGATGGCTATGATTGCCCATAAGTGCAAGGACATCACGGTCACAGTTGTTGATATTAATCAGGCGCGAATCGATGCGTGGAACTCCGAGGAGCTGCCGATCTTCGAGCCTGGTCTGGATGACATCGTTAAAGGCTGCCGTGGTAAAACACTCTTTTTCTCGACCGATGTCGATACCGCGATCCGTGACGCGGACATCATTTTCATGAGTGTCAATACGCCGACCAAGACTTACGGCGTCGGTGCTGGACGTGCGGCGGATCTGCGCTTCATCGAGAAGTGTGCGCGTAAGATTGCTGAAGTCGCGGAGAGCGACAAGATAGTGGTCGAGAAATCCACTCTGCCAGTACGTACTGCTGAGTCGATTAAGCGTATCCTCGAGTCCAATTCCAAGGGGCGGAAATTCCAAATCCTGTCTAATCCTGAATTTCTAGCTGAGGGCACCGCGGTCGCTGACCTTGAGAATCCAGACCGGGTGTTGATCGGTGGTGATCAGACACCAGATGGGTTAGCCGCGATACAAACTTTGGTCGATGTGTATGCGCAATGGGTGCCAACTGAGAAGATTTTGACCACCAATGTCTGGTCGTCTGAGCTATCGAAGCTCACCGCCAATGCTTTCCTGGCCCAGCGTATCTCATCGATCAACGCGATCTCAGCACTTTGCGAAGCGACTGGTGCCAATGTCGACGAAGTCGCGCACGCGATCGGTACCGATAGCCGTATCGGCCCGAAATTTCTCAAGTCCTCGGTCGGGTTTGGTGGCTCTTGCTTTCAGAAAGATATCCTTAATTTGGCCTACCTTTGCGATTATTTTGGCATTCCTGAGGCTGCGAGCTATTGGAATAGTGTGATCGAGATGAACGACTTTCAAAAGCATCGGTTTGCGCGTCGTATCATTTCCACAATGTTTAACACCGTCTCGGACAAGAAAATTGCTGTGCTGGGTTTCGCTTTTAAGAAGGATACCAACGACACCCGTGAGTCCGCAGCCATCTACATCTGTAAGGATCTGCTCGAGGAACAGGCAAATGTCAGCATCTACGATCCGAAGGTGACGGAAGCTCAAATTCGTCGCGATTTGGGTCTTACCGATGAGGATTGTTCTGTGACTGTTTGTGCAGATGCCTACGAAGCGACAAAAGATGCGCATGCCGTGTTACTTCTAACCGAGTGGGATGAGTTCAACGCGCTTGATTTCAAAAAGATCTATAATCAGATGAACCTTCCGGCCTTCCTGTTCGATGGTCGTAACTTACTCGACCTAGGAGCGCTTCGCCAAATCGGCTTTGAGGCGTCCGGAATCGGTCGTGGAGAGGCTTAAACCCTAGCTGCAATAATTTATTTTCAATAGACGTGGGTGAGTGATCTGCATTCTCGTCTTTTTGTACACATGTAAATTACCAGTTGCCTCAGGGGAAGGAGTCTCTTTCACTCCGACCTTACTAATTTTATTCAACTACTAAAGTATTATCATGATAGTCAAACCGCGCATCCGAGGATATGTTTGTATTACCGCACACCCGAAAGGTTGTGAGGCTAAAGTGCGTGAGGAAACCGAAGTCGCCAAAGCAGTGAAAAGAAGTGATGGGCCAAAGCGGGTTCTGGTGCTCGGCTCCTCGACTGGTTATGGCCTCTCCTCCCGTATAGCTACCGCGTTTGGTTATGATGCGGCTACATTTGGCATCTTTTTTGAGCGCCCATCGACTAATGGCAAGCCAGCCAGTGCTGGGTGGTATAACTCTGTGGCATTTGAAAAAGTCGCTCACGAGGCGGGTCTTTATGCCAAAAGCATCAACGGCGACGCATTTTCTAATGAAGTCAAAGCGCAAGCAATTACACAGATCAAAGAAGACCTCGGTCAAATCGATCTAGTCGTGTATAGCCTCGCTTCCCCGCGCCGCACCGATCCTGAGACCGGCGAAGTTTACAAGTCAGTGCTCAAACCAATCGGCGACCAAGCATTCACCAACCGCACGATGGACACAGATCGTGACGAGGTCAAAGACGTCACCATTGAGCCAGCGACTGAAGAAGAGATTCAACACACCATCAATGTGATGGGTGGTCAGGACTGGGAGCTTTGGATGAAGGCGCTTGATGATGCTGGGGTACTGGCACCTGGAGCAAAGAGTGTCGCTTATTCCTACATCGGCCCCGAAGCCACATGGCCCGTTTACACCAACGGCACCATCGGTCAGGCCAAGAAAGACGTCGAGCGCGCTGCGGCAGCCATCACCGAGACTTACGATTGTGCGGCCTATGTCGCAGTCAACAAAGCCGTCGTCACTCAGGCCAGCTCCGCAATTCCTGTCGTGCCACTTTATATTTCCATCATCATCAAGCTGATGAAAGAGAAGGGTACGCACGAAGATTGCATCGAGCAAATGGTACGCCTGTTCGATGATCGCCTCTATGGTAAGGATTTACAGCTCGATAATCTCGGTCGTATCCGTGTCGACGATTGGGAGATGCAACCCGACATTCAAGCGAAAGTCATTGAAATTTGGCCATCTATTACCTCCGAAACGCTCGATGTGCTCGGCGATTATACTGGCTACCAGCGCAACTTCCTGACCTTGTTTGGTTTCGGACTCCAGGGCGTTGATTACGACGAAGATGTCGAAGTCGATCTGCCACTGCCAAGCAGCTTGTAAAACTGCTGGCATAAATCGAGTCGCTGCATAGCGGGCAGCTTTATTGCGCGATTTATTTCTTCAAAACCGCCACTGCAGCCTTGCTGCGTGGCGGTTTTTTGTGCCTAGAAATTTGGTGGAAGAGACGAGCTCTGCCTCGTTTGCAGTGCCTTTGCGCGAGTTTATCAAGACCATACCTCTAGGCGGCCTTATTGGTTGCGGTTGGTGCTGAAGTCTTGAAGTAACGCCAGGCACTGCGAATGCTCTTGATGCTATTTGTAGCGAGTGGGTATACCCTGCGATTGATGGCCCCGATGCCTAAACTGCTACTGCTGCATTCTTGTCTCACCAAGCTTCCTCTGTGTCCGCGACGACCTCATCGTCGTCCAGGTTGAAACGAATGAGCATCGGGCGGCAGCAGACTTCGCAGTCGTAGTCCCATTCCGTCGGCGTCTCTGATGGTGCTGGCGCTGTGACTGAGAATATTTCAAAGCAACTCGGGCAGGTTACGTCGCAGAATTGTGAGGCTCTCATGTTATAGTTGCACCAGCTGCGGTACACTGCTGAAAAGTAGTTTCATTTCGATCACTGCTTCCTCAATACCGACGATTTTTGCGAGTGCCTTACGATAGGCTTCGAGTTGTGGACGATGATGCTCGCTAGCTTGTTCCAGCGTATTGCCTGGGTGGATACGGTCGCTTTTGAAGTCGATGATCTCAGCGTGGCTGATTGTGCCGTCTTCCGCTTTATAAATGACAACACGGTCGAAGATTCCATTAGTGAATTGATCGGCTTCGACATAGCTGAATGCCCGCTCGCGCCAGACGACGGTTGCTGTTTTCGGCTTGGTAAAGAGTGCGCGGATTTCAGGATTCGTGAAACAGTTGTTGAGGGCGTTTTTCACTTCTAGAGGGCAATGCTCCGTCATTGCCAAATGTGGAAACGACGGAGCGTTTCCCTCCACAGGTTGTTCGAAGAGATCTAGGTTGAGGTTCGTGTCATCGTTCGCTTGGGGCTTTGGTTCGAATGCTTCTACCCATTCAATTTGCTCGAAGGCGTCGTGCACCGCAGTACCGAAGGTGCTGGCGTGCTCATCTAGGTCGAAGCATTTGGCGGCGGCGAGTATACGTGCCTTACCAGCAGATGGGCGTGCCAGCTGCAGCCGCGGATGTGCGGGATCGAAGGCGGGCGCGGTTGGTGGTTGGCTCTTGGGTGTTGGTTGCGCGGATGCTTTAAACGACTCGTGCCAGTTCTGATCGCCGGTGCTCCAGAGCACGGGGTAGTCGGCCTTGGGGAAGAGCTCGGTGACTGTGGACTCGATGCCTAGGCGTTCTTTGAGATAATTTACAGTCGTGCCCTGATGTGCGCCGTTGAGGTCGCTAATCATATAGAGCCCGCGTTTGGCGCGGGTCATCGCGACGTAGAGCGTGCAGAGATTGCCGAACCCGCGTTGACTGATACTTTGCTCTAAAAGTTGGTTGAGCATCGGATCGGCCTGCATCAGATCTTTCTTGATCGGCTCCATGATCCAATCCGCTTTGCCTTGCGGATCAAGTAGGGGATTGATGCGTGTTTCGCTGCGCGCGCTTTTGTCTTCGTTGACGAGAATCACTACATCGTATTCGAGACCTTTGGATTTGTGGATCGTCTCGATGATCACGGCATCGCCGGCGTGGCACTCGCCACTGTGGCACTTTCTGAGAAAATGAATCAGACCATCGATGTCGCGGCGCTCCTCGTTGTCGAAGGCACGTGCTTTATCAATCAGGCGATTGAGGCGTTCGCGGTGACGTGTGTCGCCTGCGGGTAGGTGAGCGGTGATTTGCTCGGCCGCCCAGCGCACGGCACTTTCATTACTATCTGAGAGTAGCCGTGAGCGTAGTTCCTCGGCGGCACTGGTGAGTGCTGGGCCGTCGGTCGAGACGTCGATCAGAGTGAGGAAGCCGCGTGCGTGGCTATCGCCAGGGTGTGCAGCTAGATTGAGTAATGCCAGGAGCGCAGCGCCTGCTGCGTTGTCGACTGCGGGTTTGATGGCGGATCCGGTATGGATTGGTAGTGAGCAGTTCTCGCGTAGGTAGTCGGCGACTTCGTTGGCATCAGCATTTTTACGCACTAACACGCCAACACTCATGCCGCGTTCGATTGGCTTGAGGTCTTGAAGTAGTTTGAGGATCAGTTCGTTGCGTGTGGGGCTGTCGTTTTTCTGCGCTTCAATCCAGCAACTGAAGCCACTCAAGCCTTTGGTGGCAGGGGATGCTTCGTGTGTTTTCCATGCACGTGCCCAGCGCATGGCGGCATCGGTAGAGAAGGTTTCGGCTATCAGGGCGTGGTCTTCAAAAACCTCGTTGACCGCGTCGAGGATGGGCGGAGCGGAGCGCCAAGACATCGAGAGCGGTTGTTTAACGATACGATTTGCGCCGCCGACGTTGTAATTCGCTTGAATATCGTGAAACAGGCGGTCGTCGCTGTTGCGCCATAGGTAGAGGCATTGCTTGGTATCGCCGACGTAGAAAAAGGAGCGCTCACCGGAGTCGTCTTGCACGATTTCGTCGATGAGGTTGGCGACGACTTCCCACTGCGGGCGGCTAGTATCTTGGAATTCATCAAACAGCCAGTGGTCAAATTGACCGTCGAGGCGGAAGTCCATCAGTTGCCGCGTCATCGGATCGTCTCCGCCCATCGGCGAGCCTGCGGAGTCAGGTGCGAGGAGGTGGGTCAGATCGGCGAAGGCGAGGCGGCCAGGGCGGCGCACGATACGGTCGTAGTTGTCGTGATAGGCCTGTAGAATACGATGCACGCCTTGGGTGTTTTCGAGCGCCCGCTTCAGGTGGTGCCAGATGATGGCACGTAAGCAGTCGGCGAGGGCATTGCAGAGTGCGCTGCTAAGTGGTAGCTCTTTACGTACTTTGATAGTCGCTTGTCCTGCGAGGATGTCGGGCGCGGCTGCCAGTGCATTGTTGAGTAATGTGTTGAGTTTTTCATTGCCGCCGTAATTGCGAATCGCGGTGGCCGCCGAGTTGAAATCGTTGATCTGTGCTTTGCCGAGATCGTCGGGGAGGGCGGCGAGTAGATTGTTGGCCAGCTGCTCCCAGTCGGGTGCGACACTGGTCTGCCACGGGCAACCTTGTGGCCAGATCGTGATGGCTTGTCCCCAGCGATCGGCATCGGGGGTGTCAAGGTACAGTGCGTACAGCTGCTCGATGAACTCGGAGACGACTTTTTCAATGCTGCGTGCCTCTTGTCCGTAAGTGGCTTGTTTAAAGGCGTGCCAAAATTCGTTGAGCTCGTTGGTCAGTTCGCCCGGGCGGTGCACGATGCTGTCGCGCACTTCGTTGCGCATGCGTGGCTCACTGCTCTCGTCGAGTAGCTTGAGGCTGCCGGAGAGGCCGAGCTCGAGTGCGAAGCTAGAAACGACACGGAAGAAAAAGCTATCGAGGGTCTGCAGGTTGAGCTTGTGCATGCTGTGGATCAGCAAGTGTAGCAGGTGGTGGTAGCGTGCGCAGTCGGCAGTGATCGCGAGTTCTTTCGAGAGTGAGGCGGCTTTTGTAGAGTCTTCGGCCGCATCGCAAAGCTTCTCGATGATCTTATGAAAGAATTCACCTGCGGCGGTGCGTGTGAACGTCAGGGCGATGATACGCTCTGGCTGTTCAAAGGCATGTAGCAAGTAAATGAAGCGATTCGTTAGGGTGTAAGTTTTGCCTGAGCCAGCAGAGGCCGAGATCGCTATATTTTGCAGTGTGTTCAAGGTGACAGATGCTAGGAGAATGGGCAGACTTGTCCATCTACATTATTTCAATTGTCGGGCTCACGATGTTCCGACCTGCGGTGCTCTACATCTTAATCATACTCGAGTTGTTGTCGATTGGAGGCTTGTAGGCATGGTCGGGGATTAAGAGTAAGATTAAAATTACGATGTGGACACGCAGGTCAGCTCTTCCAAATGGTACATTTTTATATTTTTGAAATAGTCTTCACGCGGAGGCCCTAGGCTTAGATTGGTTGACCCAACAGTGCTGCTCCGATTAGTAACACGACCATGCAGAATCAGAATGATCGGGCAGATGGTGGGGGAGTGGATGTGGCGCACTATGTCCCGATTGTATTGGCGTCTGCCAATGCGCTGCCGACTGAGGAGTCCATCGAAGGGTTGTTAGCTCAGGCGGCGACTGCGGAGGCACGTGGCTACTTCCTCGCGGATGAGGATGAGAAGCTACGCGAAACGTATAGTGTATATTTAGCTGTGCGCTCGAGTCTGCTGGAGTGTGTGCATGCATTGAGTGGTGGCCAGCTCTCGACGAAGGGGACTTCGAATCTTCCAGAGTTTTTGGTGGCCTATGCTGCGGCGTGTCTGCTCGTGCGATCGGCTAATTTTATCGTCGAACTTGCAACTGTGAACCCGATTGGTCGCAAGAAGCTGGATGAGCCCGAGCCGCGTTATGGCTTAGCGGCGAATAACTTTACTCGGATTTATGAAAGCCTCACTTCGCCTAAGCGCTGGTGGGGGTTCTTCGAGGCGGTGCGTTACTTCCAAGCGCATCGTGATGAGATTATAGCATATCAAAAAGATCCGGTCTTGGCGCCGATCGTTGAGCTTTTACTCGCTGAGGAGGCTTTTGCAGTCGCGCGGCGCAGAGATTTTTTAAAGAGCCGTCTAGCATATCGGATCCATTCGTTTTTACGTCGGAATCACTCGGGCTATAAGAAAACAATGTTTCATATGTTTCGGCTCAGTGGTAGCGCCATCGCGGAATTGAAACAGCCTTTTGTGAAGCCGAGTAGACAGGGCAAACGCGTGACGCTTGAAGTGCGCGAGCGGTTGGAAGCCTTCTTGCAGCCCGGTGATATTTTGGTGACACGGCATGATGATGCCTTGAGCAATTTATTTCTGCCTGGGTATTGGCCGCATGCGGCGTTTTATGTCGGTAGCAATGAAGCGCGCGCAGCTTTGGGGGTGCGCAGTGAGTGTGACGTCGATGGGGCGGTGCGGTTTCTCGAGGCAAAGAAAGATGGGGTGAAGTTGCGGCCACCGGAGGATACGCTGCGCGTCGATGCGTTTACCGTGCTGCGATCCACGTTGGCGGATGAACATCGCGCAGAGGCGGTATCACGTTGCTTAACACATGCAGGTAAACTCTATGATTTCATTTTCGACTTTGGTGCGGCGGACCGGCTGGCCTGCACGGAGTTAGTCTATCGCTCCTATCATAGCGTCGGCGAGGTGGCCTTTGAATTGCAACCACATGCGGGCCGGCATTGTTTGTCGGCGGAGGATCTTTTAAATCAGGCGGTTGGTCGTGGTTGGTTTGAGCCTGTGCTGGTGTATGGTGTGCGTGGTGACGATTGGGTGGAAGGTGCGGAGGCGCGGACGATTCTGCAGCAGAGTTACGCGGCTAAGTTCTAAGATCGAGGCCCTTCTAAATATTAGGTGCTCTCTAAGTAGCTTGTGATGCTGACGCTCGGTTCGGAGCCAGTTAGTAGGTAGACGTGTTGGTCCGATAGCCAGCCGCCAGTTTCAAGTTCGTGGACTCGTCTGATATTGGTGACTTCAGTAAACAATTTTTCGGTTTCTGCTGTTCGATTACCAATAAATAAATGAACGATTTTGCCGTCTTCACGATGGAAACAGACCAGTGTGACCGGAGTGCCTTGCCATACGAGTTCTTTGCAGCCTATGGGGGTCTGTGCTTTTAGTAATTCTGGGAGGTCGGTAAAGCTCGGGGCAATGCGTTCCTTGAGCCAACCCTCGATGGAGTCTAAGGATGATGTTTTGTAATCGAGTAGGAATTTCCCATTAGCGACGTAAGTGGCAGCGGCATCGCGGAAATCATCCGAATTTTTCAACTGCGTGTTGCCTTTCATACTGAGGAAGGTGAATGCGCTAAAAAAGCAGACGATTAGTGTTGCGGCGATTGCTAACAATTTAAAGCGAGGGTGTAGTATGTTAGCAGTTTTTGGCTTTGCCTGTTCTAGAATCGAGTCCTTGAGCCATGTCGGTGGCTCGACGGATGCAATCGCATCTTTGATGTGTTGATCGTGATGATTTGGTTGGATTTCATTTGCATGTTCTGTGTGATTTTTTTTCATGAGAGCGAAGGTGCAGTTTGTTTTAGAAAGGTGGAGCGGTGGGAGAGTTTGTCGTAGAGAATCTCTTTTCCTCTGTGTAGTCGTGACATGACCGTGCCGATTGGAATTAGAAGGATCTCAGATATTTGCCGGTAGGAATAGTCTTCCAAATAAAAGAGTGTGAGCGGTAGCCGTAGACTGTCATTCAGCGCCATCAATGCTTCGAGTGTAGTAGCGTGGTCTAGGTTATTGGATTGTTGGGTCTCATCCGCGATTGTTTCGGTCGCTATTTCGAAACTAATGTCAGCATTGAATTTGTTTCGTTTATTACGGTCTAAGAATTCTCGATAGAGGGTAGAGAATAGCCAACTTTTGATTTTATTTTTATCACGAATTTTCTTCCAGTTTTTAGCGAGTTTCAAGTAAGTCTGTTGAGTGTAATCAGCGGCATCGGCTTCATTTTTAGCGAGGCTTAATGCGAAATAATACAATTTTTTGTAGTGCGCATTCACGTGGGTTTCAAAGTCGATGTCCATTTTAAGATGCTGGGTGGAGAGGTGTTGGAGGGAGTGCTATACTCGAGTTTTAAGGTGTTTTGGTATGCTACGATTATTCAGTTATGGGTAAGACGCGCGGCTCGGGACATTATTCATAAAAAAGTTCATTTTTTATGAATAAGTGTCAAGTCGGAGCGTCATAGGTCTGATTCGTGTGAATCGCAATTAACCTAAATAAAATAGTATTATGAAAAATAAAGTCATCACCCTCGGATTCGTATCTCTCGGTTTACTCTCTCAAACATACGCAGCGTTTGATGTGCGTGTTTCAGTTACTAATAATGCGCAGTCTGATGGGCTGTATTTTACTCCTGTCTGGTCCGCCTTTCATAATGGATCATTCGATTTGTTTGATTCCGGCAGCCTAGCTTCGGCTGGACTTGCTGAACTCGCGGAGACGGGTAGTCAGGTAACTTTGAATGCGGATTTTGGATCCGCGGATGGTCGTATTGCGATTGGTCTGACGTCCGCAAGTGGTATTGGACCTGGGCTATTTGATCCAGGTCGCACCGCAATTTTTGATATTACATTGGATGAAGCAAATAACCGCTACTTCAGTTTCGCGTCGATGCTGCTGCCATCGAATGATGCATTCATTGGGAATGGTGATCCTCTGTCGAACGAGTTGTTCGATGCGATGGGGAGTTTTAATGGGCCGATCACGATTACGCTTTTCGGTAGCGATGTTCATGACGCAGGAAGTGAATTAAATAACACACTAGATGCAGCATTTTCAATGATCGGTGGCATCAGCACGGAGACGAATGTGGGCATCGCGTCTCACCTCGGCTTAGATAACTTTATTGGGACCACACTGGACAATAATGTTACCTTGGGCCAAGCGTTTAATGGAATGACGCCAATCGCTACGATTACCGTGTCTGCAGTTCCTGAGCCAAGCACTTATGCCGCAATTACAGGTATATTATCTATTTGTGCCGTTGGATTCATGCGCCGCCGTAATTGCTAAAGTTCGCGAGGAGAGAAGGAGGTAGAGAATCAGCATTTTTCTGAGTTTAGTTCTTCCTCCTTCTTTCTCATTTCTTTGATCAACGTCCTCTTCGGAGGGCGTTTTTTGTAGATATTATTTTGGAGAGGTATACAAAAAAACGCCACTCTCGAAAGAGTGGCGTTGGTGGAAAGTTCGTTGCAATCGGTCGGAGCCGAGGGCGTCGACTTATTTGAAGGCAGCTTCGGCTTCCGCAACTGTCTTGGAGACACGGGAAACGATCTGGTAAGGGTCGCCTTGTGAGTTTGGACGACGGTCTTCGAGGTAGCCCTTGTATGCATCGTCAACGACGAAGCCGTGTGGCACGCGGATCGAAGCACCACGGTCAGCAACACCCCAAGAGAACTTGTCGATCGACTGTGTTTCGTGGAGACCTGTGAGACGCATGTGATTGTCAGGACCGTAAGCAGCGATGTGCTCGTCCTTGTATTCTTCGAACTTGTCCATGAGCTTGAGGAAGTAGTCCTTACCACCGGTGTCGCGCATGTAGTCTGTGGAGAAGTTGCAGTGCATGCCGGAACCGTTCCAGTCGCCGGAGTAAGGCTTGCAGTGGTATTCGACATCGACGCCGTACTTTTCGCAGAGGCGCTGGAGGATGTAGCGAGCCACCCAGATTTGGTCACAGGCTTTGTGTGCACCCTTGCCGAATACCTGGAATTCCCACTGGCCCTTTGCCACTTCAGCATTGATGCCTTCGTGATTGATGCCTGCGTCGAGGCAGATGTCGAGGTGCTCTTCAACGATCGCACGAGCGAGTTCGCCGACAGAAGAGTAGCCTGCGCCACAGTAGTAATCACCTTGTGGTGCTGGGAAACCTTCACTCGGCCAGCCGAGTGCGCGGCCGTCTTGGAGGAGGAAGTATTCTTGCTCAAGACCGACCCAGAGGCCTTTGTCTTCGGCGATGGTCGCACGAGCATTGGATGGGTGTGGAGTGCCATCTGGATTCATGACTTCACACATGACGAGGAAGGCGTTCTTACGAGTGCTGTCAGGGTAGCATGCCACAGGCTTTAGGATGCAGTCAGAGCTGCTGCCTTCGGCTTGTTTAGTGGAGCTGCCGTCGAAGCCCCAAAGAGGGCAGTCGTCGAGCGACCATGTGCTGAGATCACCGTCTTTGACGCATGTCTTGCCACGAATGTTTGCGACGGGTGTATAACCGTCGAGCCAGAGATATTCTAGTTTGATTTTAGCCATAATAATTTGTGAATGAGTTATCGTTGAATTGTCTGATTAAGCAGGTTTTAAAATGAGTGAGCAGATCGACTTTATGTCAAGAGACACGCAAAATGAGCAAAATACGTGCCAGACAAGGCTTCGCAAGTTTTTTTGGTGATGATTTAATAAATCGGAGCTGAATCCCGACGAGTTCTTGCCAAATCCAAGGCGGAAGGCTCAAATCGATTACTTATTTATGCATGAGGCTAAAAATACTGCGAGGGCAGTCGTTCATATCGGTTATGATGGCCGTGTGCACAAGACGTTTAAGGGGCCGCAGGCACGTGAGCGCTATGAGAACGAAGTACGCGTGTTGGACTTTCTGCAAAAGCACGGCTGCGCCTTTGTGCCGCGAATCATAGAGAAACAAGATGATGGGCTGTATTTGGTGACGAGTAATTGCGGTAAGCTCGTCGATCATGTGAGTGACGGAAAGAAGAAGCTGATTTTTGCGGAGCTGGAGCAATACGGCGTACGTCATGATGATGCGGAAGTACGTAATATCACCTATAATACGCAGCTTGGCCGGTTTTGTGTGATTGATTTCGAGTTTGCGACCATACTGGAGCCGGGCTACCCGCCTTCGCCGAAGATGCAGTCGAATCCAAATCGTGATGAGTGGAAAGCATAGTATGGCAGAAGAGCTAGCAGATTCGGCAGAGACAGTGCGGTGGTTTGGCCAGACAGATGTTGGGCGTTTTCGCAAGGACAACCAAGATTCGTTTCTTTTGTTGGCGATGGATGGCGAAGGTGTGAAGCGCCTTGGTAAATACGGCGAAGCGGATCTCAAGACGAATGATTTTATTTTTGCTGTCAGCGACGGCATGGGGGGGGCCAAGGCGGGTGATTTTGCCAGCCAAATAGCGACCGATAAGATCACTCAATTATTGCCGCAGAGTTTCCGCATGGCGGCTGCGGGGATCAAAACCGGCTTTCAGGATATTTTGAGTGAGTTGTTCGATCAGATTCACGCCGAACTTACGCACCTGGGATTCAGTTATAATGAGCTGCAAGGTATGGGTGCGACCTTGAGTCTATGTTGGCTGAGCCCAGGATGGCTCTATTTTGCGCATGTGGGTGATAGTCGTATTTATCATTTGCCCAAGGAGGGCGGCATTAATCAAGTGAGCCACGATCACACGCATGTCGGATGGTTGCAGCGTGATGGCCAATTGACTGAGACGGCGGCGCGCAGCCATGCTGGGCGTCATGCCCTGCAACAAGTGCTTGGCGGTAAAAATCAGAACCTCAGTCCACAGTTTGGCGCGATCGGTTATGAGTCTGGTGATCGTTTTTTAATTTGCTCCGATGGCTTGGTCGAAGGGTTGTTTAACCGAGGAATGGAGCGGATCATTCGTAATCCAGCGCCACATCTTAAAGGCACGCCAGCTGAGATGCTGGTCACCGAAGCGGTGCAGACGGATGGCAAAGATAATACCACTGCGGTGGTGTTTGAAGTTTTTTAAAGTAGAGATTCTGGAGTAGCGGAGTCCGCGAAGCGGTGCCGAACTGGCTGAGGCTAGGCAAGTGTAATGGCTTCAGCTTCAGTTTCAGTTTTGGCTGAAGCCCAATGCCATTGCATCTATTAGCAACCATACTCGGCGACTGTCCCAGAGCCGCTACGTGGGTTCGTTTTAATGGCCGCGTGCTCTGCGCTTAAAATCAATGATGATAAGCCTTCGTATCTATATGTCTTGTTGCAGAGGCCCCCAGATTTGAATCGGCCGCGCATTTTGACTGGTGCACATTCGGGAGGGAGGAGCACCGCCTCGTCCGCCGAACCTCAGTCCAGGATCCACACGCTGCGGACGGCGCAGCAGCCGACCCTCGCGACGCCTCAAAGGAACTCAACGTATTGACTCGAACGCCCTAAGGCATGACAAAGATACAAATTGCCTGTCGCTGCGACCACGCGCCTATGATTAAAAACGAAGCCACCACCCAATCTGATCGTATCTATCAGTCCCCCCACCAGGGAATGCACTGTTGGGTCGAGCACCCGTGGCAAGCGTGAGCAACGTGAACTTTGATCCTGCGCTCGAGGTGGCGAATTCCATCGTGCCGTTGGACTGGCTGGTCTTTGCCGTCATCATCGGCATTACGCTGGGTGCAGTGGTTCTCGGTGAGTATCGCAAACGCACTACGCTGGCCAACGTAGACGAAGAGACACGCTTACTCGACATTCTCCTGATGGGGCGTCGGCTGACGTTGCCCATGTTTATCGCGACCTTGGTGGCCACTTGGTATGGCGGGATTTTTGGAGTCACCGAGATGGCGTTTGAATACGGCATCTATAATTTTGTGACGCAGGGCGTCTTCTGGTATGCGGCTTACATCATCTTTGCACTGTTCATTGTGCATCGGGTCCGGCGTTACCAAGCCGTCACTTTGCCCGACTTGGTCAGCCGCATGTTCGGGCCGAAATCGGGCCGACTGAGCGCCGTCTTTAATCTGTTCAATGTGCTGCCCATTGCCTACGTCATTAGCGTCGGCTTGCTGCTGCAGATTCTCTTCGGCGGGCCGCTCTGGCTTACGATGTCCATCGGCGTGGTCTTTGTTCTAATGTATGCCATGTGGGGCGGGCTACGCGCCGTCGTCTTTTCCGACATAGTTCAATTCTTCGTGATGTGCTTTGCCGTGTTGCTCGTCGTCATCCTGTCGGTCACTCAATTTGGCGGCCTGTCGTTTCTACGTGAACAACTGCCAGAGACGCACTTTTCCATTACCGGCGGACAATCCTGGGGCACGCTGGTGGTCTGGGGGATTGTGGCGTTGTCCACACTGGTGGATCCCAATTTTTATCAACGCTGCTTTGCGGCCGATTCCACCCGCACCGCCAAGGCCGGCATTCTGCTCTCCACCGTGGTCTGGTTCTTCTTTGATATCTGCACTACCTTAGGTGGCATGTATGCGTTCGCCCTTATCCCCGAAGCAGCGTCCGGACATGCCTACCTTATTTACGCGGTGCAATTGCTGCCCGACGGCTGGCGTGGGTTCATGCTGGCCGGCGTCGCGGCGACCATTCTCTCCACCCTCGACTCGTATCTCTTTCTGGCCGGCACCACCGTATCCTACGATCTGGTGCCCAAGCGGTTCCGCGGTCGCGTCGCGCTGCATCATCTCGGCATGATCGTATCAGGCATCGCCGCCGTGGTGCTGGGCGTCGCCTTTGAAGGTAATATCATGCAGGTCTGGAAGACGCTTGGCAGCTACATGGCCGCCTGCCTGCTGCTGCCCATGATGATTGGTTACTTCTGGCCAGGGCGCATCGCGGACAACCAGTTTGTGTTCGCATCACTGCTCGGTGCTGCGGGCACCACCATCTGGCGATTCACCGAGCAGACCGGTTTTTGGGCCAATGTCGACTCGCTCTATGCCGGTGCCCTGTGCACCGGCATCGGCTTGATTCTCTTTTCACGCTGTAAGCCCACCACAGTGGGATTATGACGGATCCCGCTCAGGCACCGCCGCCGTCACGCGCTACGGCATCACCCGAATGATACTCACGCCGACGCACTGAGGCGGGGAGTGACACTCGCGCCCCTGATCAACCGCTACGGCCCAGCGGCCCAGCGGCGCCGATGCCCGTGAACAAAACATTATTTGAGGCATGATCTGACTCCGGAACGGATCCCACTGATTGTCTCAGGCGTTACCTTCAGCACGTGATGGCATGACCCCGTCCGAGCCCAATACGCATTGGGATTTACTGATCGTGTTAGAATGCGTGGACTGACCCCATTTCCTGCCCTTATTTGATGTCTCTGGCGCAGCGAAAGCCGGTATGCTGGGCTGGGGAATCGTTTTCCTGAGTTTGCCTAGAGCCAGGCTGGTAGCCTCGACACCAACCGTCTGAGCAAAGAAAAGAGCCGCCACGAGTCACATAGGCCGGAACCCGCTGCATGAGCTGAGCCAAGCTAGCTGGGGTGGGTCCGGTTGGGTTGGTCGCGCCGTCGGGGCGTAGTGAATAGGCTTTCGGATGGTAGCGATCTTGCACGATCTCCCAAACATTGCCCGAAATGTCATAGAGTCCATAGGCGTTGGGCGGGAAGCTCTTGACTGGAGCCGTTGAGGTGTAGCCGTCCAATCCGGTATTTTCATACGGCCACAGGCCCTGCCAGATGTTGGCCATCCATACGGTTTCGCCCTCGGGTGCAAAATCGTCGCCCCATACGTAGGGCTTTTTGTCCAAACCGCCGCGCGCGGCACGTTCCCACTCAGCTTCAGTGGGTAGCCGCTTGTCGGCCCATTCGGCGTAGGCGGCAGCGTCGTCATGGGTGACATTCACCACAGGATGATCGAGCAAGTCTTTCCAGTTGGATCCGTGGCCTGACGGGGCGCGCCAGGTCGCTGACGGGTCAATGCGCCACCATTGTGTGATGTCGTTTGATGATTGAAGGTTAGATTGAAGCAGCGCGAAGACAATTGAACCAGCGTTTTGTTCAGTCCAAGAGTTGGACTCGAGTTCCTCGATCGCTTGTAGCATCGATTTTCGTTCTGCGCCGGTAGCCTGGGGGAGCATCGACTTGATTTTCAACAGGTTAGCGGTGATGTTTTGTTGCAGGCTCTCCAGCACCGCCTCGGGTAGTGGACGCTCCGCAAACGTCACATACCCGCTGGCCTCGATAAACTCCGCAAACTGCCGATTGGTGACTTCCGCTTCATCTATCCAAAAGGCATCCAGCGTGACTTCATGGATCGGGTAGGATGTCTGGTGCGATTGGGAGCCGCCATTCATCAGGCCCGCATTGCCTCCCATCGAAAAGGAGCCACTTGGGATCAGGACCATGTGCTCGAGTGCCTTCGGCTCAGACTGAGCCGTTAGAGACAGGGCAGAGAGGAAAAGCAAAGCTGTTCGGGTGAAAAAATAGAGTAAGGAAGGCATGTCGGGTAACAGAGTAAATTTGTTGATTTTATCAAATCCGTAGTGACGATCTCGAATTGAAGCTGAGTGAAGAAAAGGGTCTGACGAGGAAAGGGATTGTTTGGCGAAAAGTGTCAGTCCACGCAATCTAACATTTTTAGGACATTACAAAAAAATCCTCTTACGGAAGGTGTAAGGGATTTTGTGTAAATTGAAAAAGCTGATGTTCTACTAATAAGTAAACGAGAACATCCTATAAAAAAGAGGCGATAAAATAGGGCAGGCTATAAAATAGGGGCTATAAAATAGGGGCTATAAAATAGGGACAGGCTCATTTGAACTCCGGCTCATTTGAACTCCTCTGAGAATCGCGTTGCGTGAAAGAGTGTACGAAGGAGACGATATATACGCATTCTCGAAAAGTATTTCCGCTTTTGCGATACGATCAAATACTGGTGTTTTAATAACAGGATCACCGTTTGCGCTCGCATGTGGCCATTCCCAGTCGTCACTAGCCGCCTTTGTCTGGGTTGCCTGGTTGGCTTTTTTAGTAAGCTCCTTGAGAATAGGTTAATTCGTAACTGTGTGTATAGATTTCGAAAACCAGACCAAACGGATCTTCCACGTAAACCATCTTGAATGGCTTTTCGTTTGGATAGTATTCCCTGATCGGCATGCGTTGCTTGCCCCCATGGGCGACAATCTTCTCCACCAGTTCCTCAATGTTTGGATCTTGTACGCAGAAATGAAATGTCCCTGTCTTCCAATATTCGAATTCTTTTGGTTTTTCGTTGTTTTTGAATTCGAACATCTCGATACCGATTTTATCACCTGTAGAAACGTGAGCGATCTTGAACGATCCCCAGCCTTCACCGAAAACGTCGATACACATTTTTCCAATCGCCGTTTCAGCCTCCTCTTTGATGACTGTCGGTTTCATTATAGTATACCAGCCCATGACTTGCTCATAAAAGTCAACAGCCTCATCGAGGTTCGGCACTGAAATCCCGATGTGGGAGAATGTTTTCGGATATCCTTTCATAAATTTGTGGCTGACGTAGAGTGTGGTATTCAGTGAGGCTGGCACGGAGTTGTCTCACTCCGACGGGTTGTCCCTTGTTTAATAGTCTCGGTATATTGATTCACCAGATGAGAGCCTTATCAGTAAGTGATCGATCTCACTTTTAGTGAAGTTTTCTAAGCCCTTGAGGAAGTCAATTGCCTTTTCTATCTCGAAATCAGTCTTCACAATTATAGAGGTTATTTCAGCGGCGTGTATGGCTACTGGGGAATGCTGAGCTAAAAGTGCTTGATACGCTTCATTTTCATCACAGCCAGAAGCATAAAACTTGGCCACCTCCTGACTCGCCGACTGCGAAATACTTTTTTTCACTCAAATCAGTGCGCGCTAGGTCAATTATGAACACATCGCCAGGCCCTTTTTTTGCCCTTTATTTTTCAGTTTGGCATGACCAGCATTCGGACAAGTATCCGTCGACCTGGCTTTCACATACTGGGCATTCCCATTCTGGGAGCTCTTTAAGGTCCTGATTTAAGTATTCTTCTATTATCTTCCTTGCTTCATCAGCATTGGAGTCATCCAAGACGTAAATGCTTGGATATAAGCAGGGGATCGGGATTTCTGTAATATTTGATCCGGTCCAGTTTTTCAAAAGTGTTGGGATTCCGGATTCTTTTAAGATTCCGTCGATTAGCCCGACGGTTGAGCTATCATGATGGCTGTAAACTTGTTCCATTGGGTTTCTTTCTGTGAACGTCGAGCAGTGGCACGGCCTTAGCCGTTGCCACCTGTGACTGGTTCTGCTTTTGGATACCGCTCTAAATTGCATTCCCAGCATGTGTAAGAGGTTCCTTCATTCTGTTCACTACACCTGTCGCATTGCCAAGGAGTGAAATGCTCTACTGCTTTTCTTGATAACAAGCATAAAACGATTGAGATATTTATCGCCAGAGATACTGCCATTGTGCCAATCATGATTATTATATCTATAATTGGAAATTCACTCGGAGCATTTGCGATCAATGCGATACCTCCGATTATTCCAGAAACGATGGAAAGTCCGAGTAATACTACGGTGCCCCACCTGGCCCAGTTAAAGCCGAGTATTAGGAAAATGGAGATGATGGAATTAATCCCGACTCCAACGGCCAGTTCCGTAGTTCTTTCACTCCCAGCAGTCAGAGATGCAAGTGCAGCACCTGCCGCAGAGAAAAAGCAAAGGCAGATTGCTACGATTATGATGAAGCGTTTAGGTTTCATTTTTTTTGCAGAACGTAGAGCGTGATGATGAGTGAGCCTGAGCGAACCTCATTGATCACC
>TARA_B110001469_G_scaffold118375_1_pt1 | contig 28958 bp, 25 predicted proteins | sample TARA_B110001469 | Tara Oceans TARA_B110001469 (sample SAMEA4397034) | marine metagenome | biome: Polar Biome; feature: [SRF] surface water layer (ENVO:00010504); material: water (ENVO:00002006), including particulate matter (ENVO:01000060) such as... | depth 5 m
TGGTAACTCACAACCATTCCGAGTTGAGATCCTATAACGGTCAAATCGATGCCTGTAAAATCAAAAGTCGCTAAGCCATCATAATCATCATCACAAATAGTTTGAGTTGATACTGCATTGGCAATGGGTAGTGGATCAACGCGCAATTCCAAAGGCATTGTACTAAAACAATTGGTGGTGGTATTTTCTAAACGTATGAAAACCATCTGGACATCCGCTGTTATATTTGTGTACGGACTCGCTAATGGGTATTGATTCGACTCTGCATAGGCTAAACTTTCGTGATAACTTACAGTCACCCCTGTTTGTCCAGCTAAAGCCTCGGTATCCATAGAGGTTAACATAAACGTTCCAGCTCCATCGGTATCATCATCACAAGTGGGTAAAACAGACATTGTAGTTATGGATGGTAATGAATTCACAATGACATCAAATTGTGTTGTTTCATAACACGATTCTAATCCAATTTCTTCAACTCGCGTATAAATTGTTTGTTGATTTGCGGTTGTATTTGCAAAAGGACTTGTTAATAAATTTATATTTGAATCTGCATCGGCTTGTGTTTCATGATAGGTAACTCTAAAATCTGAAGGGATTTGAGACCCTAAAACGATGGCCGTTTGGGCCTCTAAATCAAAAGTCATCACGCCATCTGAGTCGTCATCACAAGTTTCAAGGTTTGTAAGTGCAGAAGCAGTCGCTTTGTGATTCACTATCAAATTGAATACAGGGTTTGGATCTACAATATAACAGCCTGCTCCCCCATTTGCTTCTATACGAACATAGATAGGTTCTGGTGAAGAATTATTAATATATGGACTCGACAAATTATTGGTTCCTGCATCGGCATCCGCAAAACTTGTGTAATAGCTGACCGTATAACTTCCAGCAGCTTGCGTCCCTAAAATGTCGAGGGTTTTACTTGACAAATCAAACGATTCCGAGCCATCATTGCTAATATCATCACAAACTATCATATCAATTACTGAAGTAATTACTGGTTGATCGAGAAGATTCAGCGTAAACGAAACGGTCTCATAACACTCAGTTGATTGATATTCAAAACGGACATAAATAATTTGACCATCTGTCCCTGAAAAAGCGGCTGCATCAGTTGCTGAAATTGCACTGGAACCCGAATCCGCCTGTGCTTGAGTTCTGTGGTATGTTAAAACAAAATCCGCAGGGCTTGGAGTGGGGCCATACATTATGGCATCATTTTCCGTTAAATCAAAAATACTAGACGTCGCTCCTGTATTACATACAAATAAATCAATGGGAGCGGCATAGATCAATTCTGGTGCAACATCAATACAAACTTCTGTTGAAGATTCACATCCAAAGTCATCCGTGGCACGAAACGTATAACAATACTGACCTTCTGATGGAGGCTGTACTGTAATTACATTCCCATCGGAGCTGGTTATTGTACTATCTGCGTCCCATTCTTCAGAAATAATTGTTGGTGTAAAAGAAAGATCTGGAGGTTGGATCGCAGGGTCAAAATTTAAAACCCATGCAAATATATACCCATTATCTGCACCAATATTATCTGTAATTCGAATGGTCCAACTTCCGTTTAAGGAAGAACCAATAAGACCGTTTAGAGAGTTTACAGATGCGTAAGTCCCCGCTGGTACAAATGAATCTGTATAGATACCTGGGCCATCGCCACTCACAAACGTCTCATTTGGTTGTATACCACCTACTAAAGTAGGGTTTGATGTACCTGGTACGAAGCAATACTGAAAACCTACACCTTCGGTCAAATTATTACTTTCTCCATCAACACTCCCTGTGGCCCAAGGAATTCCTAAATTTGCAGACCCACCTCCTTGATCGTGAAGTCGCACGAGCTCTCCTGTTGGTGAGATAATTTCTATATCTAAATCTCCTAAATAGGAGTGCTCCATCACTAAGCAAATTTCAAGTAACTGATTGATATCATCTAAAGTTTGGTCCGATTCAAAACAATCTACAATAATGGATGTTTCATAAACCTGTCCACTTCCATCTGGTAAAAAGGTGACATCACTCTCTGGCGGTGTACATTCATTTAGAAACGGCACAACCGTTGCAACGCCAGTAATAGTGGTGGAATCTCCAAAACAGAGGGCTGAAGCTGCTGCTGCATTTCCAGTTCCCGTGAAATCCGTAGGCAATGCCACTTGAATCACTTGGTTTATTAAATTTGTATTCTTACACCCATCTGGATCCACACTTGTATTGGTATCCGTAATGTTTAGGTTTACTAAATATACACCAGGAGTATCATAAGAAAATACCGCCGTTTGACCGGTTTGAGTTGTGCCATCCCCAAGATCCCATTCGTAAGTTGCTCCATCACCACTCGAACTAAACTGCCCACTCCCTGTTAAGGTAACATCTTCAAATTGACATACGCGTATATAGCCGTCCTCATTTGAAGACGGACTTGCAGAATCTAGTACCGAAACAATGGTCTGACAGGGCTCAAAACATGAAATATCCGCTACCCAGCCAGTGTCATTGACACCGCCACTAGACGTAAACACTATAGTGATACAACCTGAGGGGTTGTCTTGCGTGGCAGACACAAAACCAGGACTATTTGCCGATGCAGTACCTGAGAAATCTCCAAAAGAGGTCGCCGGATCCGTTGCATTGTCTGCATTGTAAATAGTCATAACATCTGCTCCAGCTTGGGTTGCAAACGCTGAAAATTGTAACTGCACTAATTGTCCTGCGTTCTCTGGACAAATTGTATAGGTAAAGGATTCATTCGCGGAATAAGGCCCACTATCTCCACCTGAATCTACAAAAATCCCTGTACATGAATTGATTGTAACTCCATCTTCAATAACAAACACTTGTGCCGTTAATGAAACTGAAAAAAGTATGCTGAGAAGTAAAACTAATTTTTTCATCTCTTATCTGTTGTTATAATGTTGTGATTTAACTATTATGAAGTAATCTGTCCCATCGACTCGATACATATGTTCGCCTCGACTGTAAAAGGAAAATGCGTACTTAAGGGGGGTAAATTCTTGAGGGTTAAAAACGGAATCTCTTTGAAGCGTTGAAACAAAAGCATCAAAAAGAGGCACTTCGGATAACAAGGCGCATTGTTTTTGATCTTTTGGATTTGATCTGTTTTCAATTATAATTCGATTACGAAGTAAATTCTTCATCGCAAGAACTCGGTTGGGACGGCTTAAAATTTCTTTATCAAGAGATGTCCCATACACCTCATTTAACTGAGATAGTTCAGTTACTGAAAAAGGAGCATTTAAAGTAGCGTCGTACTGAACAACCTCAAGAGGCAAGTAAAGGCGGCTTGAGTTTTGAGAATTGCAATTGTAGCTAAAAAGCCCAATAAACAAAATATGTAAAATATATGTTTTCATCCTGTGTATAAAAGAGTTAGTATTCAATTTTATAAAAATAATTACCACTTCTTTTAAAAAGAAGAACAGCAGGATAGTTGTTTAAGACATGAGGGGGATCAATAGACGATAAAGTTAACGTATTTTTTGAAGTAATTAGTAAAAAAAAGGAATTATTAATCTAAAATAAAAAGTATCCAACAGTGAAATTAAGTATCTTTGTACTTACAAAACATTGAAAAACTTTATTACGAATATTAGAATGGGACTGAAAAATAATACAGAAAAATTTGACACTATTGGCGACAATCATATAGGCACTTCTACGGAAACACCTATGCGCGCTGATGCTTTTAAACTAAGCTCCGACGAGAAAATTGAAATCATAAAAGATGACGTTCAGCACATTATGGAAACTCTAGGTTTAGACTTGAGTGACGACAGTTTAAAAGGAACCCCGAATCGCGTTGCGAAAATGTTTGTCAATGAGATTTTTGGAGGGCTAGACCCCACTAAAAAGCCAAAAGCTTCGACCTTTGATAACAAGTATCAGTACGGCGAAATGTTGGTTGAAAAAAACATTACACTCTACTCTACTTGTGAGCATCATTTTCTCCCAATTGTAGGAAGAGCGCATGTAGCTTACATTTCAAATGGGACGGTTGTAGGGCTTTCAAAAATGAATCGTATTGTGGATCATTTTTCAAAACGCCCACAAGTTCAAGAGCGTTTGACTATTCAAATTGTTGAAGAATTACAGAAAGTATTAAACACAAAAGATGTTGCTTGCGTCATTGATGCCAAACATTTATGTGTGAATTCTCGCGGCATAAGAGACATCGAAAGTAGCACCGTGACAAGTGAATTTGGCGGCAAATTCAAAGAAAAAGATACCAAAAGAGAATTCCTAGACTACATACAATTAGAGACTAAATTTTAATTCTATAAACCATGGGCAAGCACAGCACAAATACTCTCCATATTTACAACTCACTTTCAGGAAAAAAAGAAATTTTTAATCCTATTAATGAAGGTGCCATTGGAATGTATGTTTGCGGCCCAACAGTGTATAGTAATGTACATTTAGGAAACGTTCGAACGTTCATGTCCTTTGATATGATTTTTAGATATTTTAAACACCTGGATTATAAAGTACGCTACGTCCGTAATATTACGGATGCAGGGCATTTAGAAAATGATGCCGATCAAGGAGAAGATCGCATTGCCAAAAAAGCACGTCTCGAACAAATTGAACCCATGGAAGTCGTGCAGCGCTACACGGTTGATTTTCATAACATCCTAAATACGTTTAATTTTTTACCTCCAAGTATTGAACCTACGGCGACGGGACACATTGTAGAACAAATAGAAATTATCAAATCAATTCTAGAGAAAGGCTTTGCTTATGAAGCAAACGGCTCTATTTATTTTGATGTTTTAAAATATAATGAATCCCACCATTATGGGATTTTAAGTGGTCGGAACATAGAAGACATGATCCATAATACCAGAGTGCTTGAAGGGCAAACGGATAAAAAAAATCCACAAGATTTTGCACTTTGGAAAAAAGCAGAACCCAAACACATCATGCGTTGGCCTTCGCCTTGGAGCGATGGTTTTCCGGGATGGCATTTGGAATGTACTGCGATGAGCACGAAATATCTAGGCGAACGCTTTGATATTCATGGTGGTGGAATGGATTTGAAATTCCCGCACCACGAGTGTGAAATTGCACAAGCCAAAGCTTGGCACAGTCATACCCCTGTTAATTATTGGATGCATGCAAATATGCTGACACTCAACGGACAGAAAATGGCAAAATCTACTGGTAACAATATTTTACCTAGCGAAATTTTAACGGGTGAAACCACTAAATTAACCAAAGGTTTTTCTGCATCGGTTGTTCGATTTTTTATGATGCAAGCCCACTACCGTAGTATTTTAGATTTTAGTAACGATGCGTTGTTAGCTTCTGAAAAAGGGTTTATGAAACTGATGGAAGCCGTCTCTACATTGGACAAACTTGAAGCCACTTCAGACGCCAATGAATTTGATGTTGCAGCATGGAAGTCCAATTGCTACACAGCGATGAATGACGATTTTAACACGCCTATTCTGATTGCAGAATTGTTCAGTGCTGTTAAATATATCAACCAAATTAAAGATGGAAAAGCCACTGTTAGCACTGCAAATTTAGCCTTGCTAACAGAAGTAATACACCAGTTTGTGTTTGACATTCTAGGCCTTAAAAACGTCATTTCTAACGACCAAAATCAAAAACTTGGAGATACGGTTGAACTTCTCATCCGAATGCGAAACGATGCAAGAGCCCAAAAAGATTTTGCACTTTCAGATAAAATAAGAGACGAGTTACTAGCCATTGGAATTCAACTGAAAGATGGCAAAGACGGCACTACATTTATCTTAGATTAATCATCATGAAAACTATTTTGATTGCACCTTTTTTGTTTTTAATCAAGCTGTATCAAAATTTCATTTCACCCTTAACTCCTTCGAGTTGTCGGTTTCAACCCACCTGCTCACAGTACACGAAAGAGGCTTTACAATCCTACGGATTATTTAAAGGAGGCTACCTCGGTGTGAAACGCATTTTTCGCTGCCACCCATGGGGCGGATCTGGACATGATCCTGTTCCAAAAAAGTAATACGCTCATATATTAAAAAGGCGTACCCCTTAAGTTTCGTATCAATTTTCTATATTTACATTCTAAACAAACGACTATGTATTTTTTACAGATTATTTGGGATCCTACTTCTGATGGTATCGCTCTTTTTGGAGATTTTAAAATTCACTATTACAGTCTTATGTGGATGGCTGCCTTTATCGCAGGTTGGTATCTGATGAAAAAGATTTTTAAAAACGAAGGACAGACTGAAGATAAACTAGATGGGCTGTTCATGTATTCCGTTTTGGGAATTATGATTGGAGCGCGTTTGGGTCATGTTATTTTTTACCAACCTGAATTATTTAAAGAAGACTTTTTTAGCATCTTCCTCCCTTTCAGTTTTAGTGGTGGGTTTGAATTTACTGGGTTTAGAGGTTTGGCAAGTCATGGTGCTGCCATAGGAATGATTTTATCTATGTGGCTCTACAATAAAAAAGTATTGAAAAAATCAGTGCTTTGGATTCTGGATCGAGTGGTCATCGCTTGCGCACTAGGAGCTGTGTTTATACGAATCGGTAATTTCTTTAATTCTGAAATGATCGGAAAAGCGGCTGGAGCCGATTTTCCTTTAGCAATCATTTTTAAACAACTTGATAACATCCCCAGACACCCAGGACAATTGTACGAAGCGTTTGGCTATGTGTTTGTGTTTTTGATCTTATTCTTCTTATACTGGAAAACAAAGAAAAACACGCAAACGGGCTTTCTGTTTGGCTTGTTTTTAGTACTCCTAATGTCGGTAAGACTTGTGGTAGAACAATTCAAAATTGCGCAAATAGACAGTCGTGAAGATTGGATTTTTGGTTTAAACACAGGACAAGTATTAAGCGTTCCTTTTGTGCTTTGTGGCTTGTATTTTATGTTTATGTATAAGCCTAAGAGAGCATAATTACAGCTGATTTTTTGAGGGGTTGAACTTGGTTTTTAAAACTAATTTTAAAAGGTCTCCTCTTTACTGTGGTATTTAACGCCGCTACCAGAACCTATTACTAGAATCGTTTCACGAGTATCTAATTTGTATCCATTCTGTATCCAATTGTATCCAATCAAAAACTAAGCCATCATATTAAACCAAAAAAAGCCGCTCAATGAGCGGCTTTTTTGATATATAACAAATAGTTATTAGTCTTCTTTTTTATCTAGTCGCTTCAATGTATCATGCATGATTGGCGTTGCAATGAATAATGAAGAGTAGGTTCCTACTAGCACCCCTACAATAAGAGCAAACAACAATCCTCTTAAGGAATCTGCTCCGAATGTAAACATCGCTAACAACACTACTAAAGTTGTTAAGGAAGTATTTAAAGTACGACTTAAAGTACTACTCAATGCGCTGTTGACCACTTTTTCAAATTTCCAACTTGTATGCTCATTTAAGTACTCTCTAATTCTATCAAACACAACCACGGTATCATTTAATGAATACCCGATTACGGTCAAAATTGCCGCAATAAATGCTTGATCAATTTCCATACTGAATGGTAAGAATCTCCAAGTAATTGAGAAGATACCAAGCACGATTAAGACATCATGAAATACGGCTGCCACGGCGCCTAATGAAAATTGCCATTTTTTGAATCGGATTAAGATGTAAAGGAATACTACAATTAAAGATCCTAAGACGGCCCATACAGAAGATTTTTTAATATCATCCGCAATGGTTGGACTTACTTTTCCTGCATACATTTTACCGACATTGTTATCGGCATCAATAAACTGCTTATAGGTGGTTCCATCTGGTAAAAACGGCACTAAAGCTCCGTATAATTTTTCTTGAATTTCTTGATCTACTTCTGCAGAATTTTCATCAACCTTGTATTTCGTAGAAATTTTCAATTGATTCGCACTACCAATAGTTTTCACCTCAGCACTGTTAAAGACGTCATTCACGGCCGTTTTAACTTCCTCCGTGTTCATGTCTTGTGCAAAACGAACGGTATACGTTCTTCCTCCTACAAAATCAATACCTTGATCCAATCCTGTTGTGAATAACGATCCAAGTCCTGCAATAATAATTGTTCCAGAAATTAAATAGGCTATTTTACGTTTCTTAAGGAATTCAATATTAATCGAACGGAACAAACCTTTGGTCATTCCTGTAGAGAATTCTAGTTTTCCACCACGGTTCAAATGCCAGTCGATCAATAATCTTGAGATAAAAATCGCTGTAAATAAAGAGGTTAAAATACCAATTAAAAGAGTCGTTGCGAATCCTTTGATTGGCCCTGTTCCAAATACATATAAAATTAAAGCTGTTAATCCTGTTGTGATGTTGGCATCTAAGATTGAAGATAGGGCGTTATTAAATCCATCTTTGATAGATTCTTTTTGACCTTTTCCTTTAAATAACTCTTCTCGAATACGCTCGTAGATAAGAACGTTTGCATCTACCGCAATACCGATGGTTAATACAATACCTGCAATTCCAGGCAATGTTAACACAGCACCCAATCCAGAAAGAATTCCGAAGATTAAAATAATGTTTAATATCAATGCGATATCAGAATAAATTCCTGCTTTCCCGTAGTAAAACACCATCCATAAAAGAACCAATGCCAAAGCAATTAAGAACGATTTCATTCCACTGTCGATAGCCTCTTGACCTAAAGAAGGCCCTACTTCTTCAGCTTGTACGATATCCGCAGAAGCTGGAAGTTTACCAGCACGTAATACGTTTGCTAAATCGACTGCTTCGTTTAAGGTGAATGAACCTGATATTTCAGAGTTCCCTCCAGATATTGGCCCGGTAGTTACTCCTGGTGCAGAATATACAATTTCATCTAAAACAATTGCAATTTGACCTGCAGTGTTAAACGCATTGCCTGTCATGTCTTCCCATATCTTAGCCCCTTTGAGGTTCATTTGCATGGACACACTTGGGCTTCCGTTTTGTTGGTACGCCTGACTTGCATCTGTAATCACAGCTCCACTTAGTGGTGGCTCGTTGTCTCTATTTCCTTTTAAGGCGTATAATTCAACCAATTCAATACTTTGAGAGTCTTCTGCTGTTGTTTGTTGAACTTGAGGAATTCCCCATACAAATTTTGCGTAACGTTGTTCTGGTGATAATAACGCACGAACTTGTGGGTTGTTTAAGTAATCTGTAACGAGTTGCTGATCTTTCTGTTCAAAAGAAGCGATCACGGGTCCGCCATTATAGCCTGGTGCACGAATTAAATCGATCAACGGATTTACGTCTCCTGTATCACCTGTTTCAGCATCTGTATCTCCAATGATATCAGAAATTGCATCGTCAGTTGTTTCAGTGGCGTTGGATTCAACTTCTGTTGTAGACGTTTCAACAATTCCTTTTAAAGTTTCATTGGCTTGAAATATAAAAGTTCCAAACTCTTCTCCCTTAAAGGCATCCCAAAACTCTAACTGAGCCGTACTTTGTAACAATCCTTTGACACGTTCTTTATCTTTGGCTCCTGGCAATTCAACAAGAATACGTCCAGAGTTTCCTAATCGCTGAATGTTTGGTTGGGTCACCCCAAATTTATCAATACGCTTGCGAAGGACTTCAAAAGCCGATACAATCGATTCGTCTATTTTGAGTGACAACACAGGCTTGACCTCATCATCTGTCATGTCAAATGTAATCACTTCGCTTAAAGTTCTATTCGCAAAGATATCTGGAGACGCCAATTTGATGTCCCCTTGAATTGCTGCAAACGCTACAAAAAAGTCTTCTAAATAGGTGTCTTGACTGTCCTTCTGAAGTTCTTCGGCATCACTCAATGCTTTTCTAAACACGGGGTCTTTACTATTGTTTGCCAATCCAACAAGAATATCTTTTACAGATATTTGAAGAATGACACTGATACCTCCTTTAAGGTCTAAACCAAGATTCATGGCTTTTCCTTTAACTTCATCAAAATTATACTGAGCGATCCCGATGTTATAAACTTCTTCGTTTTTCAACGAATCTAAATACGTGCCCTGTACAAGCTCGCGTTTAGCGTCATAATCTGTTTCAGTATCTGCTATTTTTTCAATAGCAAATTGCTTAGCATTATCTTCTATTTGATTTGCTTTAAAACTAAATGATAATTGATAAATACTTACCAAACCAAATAGAAGGGCAAATAATTTTACGAGTCCTTTATTTTGCATTGTGAATTAATTTAATCTGTATTAATTTTTATAACCGAGCAAATATATGATTTACGATGTGATTTGACAATAGATTCTTTTGTTTTCAATAAAAAGAGTATTTTAAGACCTCTTTATTCGTCAAAAACACAATTCACACCTTCGATATATTATACGTCTAGTAATGAATTTGTTTTTTTAACCCCTTCGGCGCTGGTCTGTAAATGTGCTTTTTCGCTATCGCTTAGTTTAATTTCAACGATTTTCTCGATACCATTCGCTCCTAAAACAACTGGCACACCAATACATAAATCAGACAAACCATACTCCCCATCTAATAATACAGAACAAGGGAATATCTTTTTCTGATCACAAGCAATTGCTTGTACCAATCCACTCACGGCAGCACCAGGTGCATACCAAGCAGAGGTTCCTAAAAGTTTCGTTAAGGTTGCGCCACCAACTTTGGTGTCTTCTTTAACTTGCTCTAAACGTTCGTTGGAAATAAATTCTGAAACTTTGATACTGTTTCGCGTTGCATGCGAGGTTAAAGGCACCATTCCAACATCACTGTGACCTCCGATGACCATGCCATCTACATCACTAATTGGAGCGTCTAAAGCTTCAGCCAATCTGTATTGGAAACGTGCAGAGTCTAAAGCCCCACCCATTCCAATGATTTTATGCTTCGGCAATCCCGTCACTTTATGTGCAAGATAGGTCATGGTATCCATTGGATTGCTCACAACAATAAGTACCGTATTTGGAGAGTGTTCTACCAAACTAGTGGAAACTGTTTTTACAATCCCTGCATTGATTCCTATTAATTCTTCGCGAGTCATTCCAGGTTTTCTTGGAATTCCAGATGTGATGACGCAGATATCACTATTTGCTGTTTTGCTATAATCATTGGTAGAACCTGTGATTTTTGTGTCAAAACCATTGAGAGACGCACATTGCATCAAGTCCATCGCTTTTCCTTCGGCATAGCCTTCTTTGATATCTAATAAAACAACTTCGGAAGCAAAGTTTTTAATGGCGATGTATTCTGCGCAACTTGCTCCTACTGCTCCAGCACCTACTACTGTTATTTTCATTTTAATTTATTTTTTATTATTACTATAATTATCTAAAACTAAAAGCAAACCCAAGGGTCGCAGTATTGTATTCTTGTAATGTGTAATCGGCAAAAATCTTGAAAAAGGTAAGGTTTAAACGTGCACCCACTGTGGCACGTGCTCCAGTCGATTTAAATTTCAAACTTATAGGGTCTGTAATGGATTCCGTGATAGTTGTTCCTTGATCTGTCCCAGAAGAAGACACTTCCTTATATGTGAGGTCATAATCTCCATTGACCTTAAATGTGGACGTTCCACCATTAAAACCAAGCCCTCCATAAAGGGTCACAATTTTAAAATCTAAAGACCCCAATGCTTGTACAGTCCATGTTTTTACTTTAAACTTAGCACTTCCATTTGTTACAGAAACTTGATCGGACAAATCCCCTTTTTGAATCGTATAATCAATCGTTGCCGATGTGTACGCTCCTAAAACTGAGACGGAAAACGGTAACTTCCCTATGAGTCCAAGGTATTGTGTTAAATCGTGCTGAAGCCCTACCCCAATTAAACTGGCGTTTACTTTTGAAGCAAAACCGGTTTTGGGCACATATCTTAATTTAATCGTTGTTTTAAACGGCAATCCGAGTCCAACTTGAACAAAAGGGGCTGGAACGGCACTGGCGGGCAAATCTTTTGCGATGCCACCAGGAAATTTAAATGACTCTGTCTTAAAGCCACCTCCTTGATAAGGAATAGAAACATTGAACGCTGTATCCGAGTTGTCTTTCCCTAAAACGGTTGGAATGCTTGTGCCTCCATCTGCAAGAGAAATAAAGTTATAGTCATCGGCTATAAATTCAAACACCTTGTCTTTATCTGGCGTGAAAGACGCATTGAGTCCGAAAGTAATATCAAACCCAAGTTTTTTATGCGTTTTTGCTGTGGAATACCATCCACCATTCATACTACTCATCAACCCTTTCATTGCTGGACTAAGGTAATTTTGAAGCAAGGTACTGGCGTCGTCTGAGCCGAGCACGACACTTCCAAGATCTTGAGCGGTTGACGCATTCACTCCAAAAAGGAGCGCACAAAAAATAATTATTTTTCTCATATAAATAAGATTTGGGGTTACTACTTAAGCATCAATATTGGCATAAATTGCGTTTTTCTCGATGAACTCTCTTCTTGGCGGCACATCATCTCCCATCAACATTGAGAAGATACGATCGGCTTCAGTTCCATTGTCAATTTGTATTTGACGTAAGGTTCTAAATTCTGGATTCATGGTCGTGTCCCAAAGTTGTATGGCGTTCATTTCTCCAAGACCTTTATAACGTTGGATTTTTGCACCATCGCCATATTGCGCCATTAATGCTAAGCGTTCTTCATCATTCCAAGCATATTCTTTTTTGGTTCCTTTCTTCACTAAAAACAAAGGAGGTGTCGCAATGTAAATATGACCATTTTCGATCAATTCTTTCATATATCTAAAAAAGAAGGTCAAAATAAGTGTTTCAATGTGACTACCATCAATATCGGCATCACACATAATCACAATTTTATGATATCTTAATTTTGAAAGGTTAAGCGCTCTCGGATCTTCTTCAGTTCCAATGGTAACTCCTAAAGCCGTGAATATGTTTTTGATTTCTTCATTTTCAAAAACCTTGTGAGTCATTGCTTTTTCTACATTCAAAATTTTACCTCTTAATGGCAAAATAGCTTGAAAGGCTCTGTCACGTCCCATTTTTGCTGTTCCACCTGCCGAATCTCCCTCTACTAGGTAAATTTCACATTTTGTAGGATCTTGTTCTGAACAATCACTCAGTTTTCCAGGCAATCCTCCAATACTCATGACAGACTTACGTTGCACCATATCACGCGCCTTTTGAGCGGCATGACGGGCTTGCGCTGCAAGAATCACTTTTTGAACAATGATTTTAGCATCGTCCGGATTTTCCTCTAAATAGTTGGTCAGCATTTCTGAAACGGCCTGACTTACGGAAGCAGATACTTCTCTGTTTCCTAACTTCGTTTTGGTCTGCCCTTCAAATTGTGGTTCTTGAACTTTTACAGATATAATAGCGGTCAATCCTTCACGGAAATCATCCCCTGCAATGTCAAACTTAAGTTTGTCTAACATTCCCGATTCATCGGCATATTTCTTTAATGTATGGGTCAATCCACGACGGAATCCAGATAAATGGGTTCCTCCTTCGTGGGTATTAATATTGTTTACATAGGAATGTAAATTCTCCGCATAAGACGTATTATAAATCATAGCGACTTCTACAGGAACACCGTTTTTCTCCCCTTCAAAAGCAATTACACTTTTCATGATCGGATCACGGTTGCTGTCCAAGTATTTGATAAACTCGGAAAGCCCTTCCGTAGAATGGAAGGTCTCACCCGCAAATTCGCCTTTTTCGTCTTTTTCTCTTTCATCAACAAGCACAACAGTAATGCCTTTATTTAAATATGCCAATTCTCTTAGTCGACTCGCTAAGGTATCATATACATATACTAAAGTCTGCGTAAATATTTGAGGATCGGGTCTAAAAGTAACGGTGGTTCCTCTTCGGTCTGTTTCACCGACTTGCTTTACAGGATACATCGCCTTCCCGCGTTCGTATTCTTGCTCATAAACTTTTCCATCTCTAAAAACTGTTGCTTTTAAATGCTCAGAAAGTGCATTCACACAACTGACACCAACTCCGTGTAAACCCCCAGAAACTTTATAAGAATCTTTATCGAATTTACCACCAGCACCAATCTTAGTCATCACGACTTCCAAAGCAGAAACGCCTTCTTTTTTGTGAATATCTACAGGAATACCACGACCATTATCTTCGGTTGTGATGGAATTATCTTCATTGATAATCACGGTGATTTTATCACAGTGACCCGCCAAAGCTTCATCAATCGAGTTATCAATCACCTCATACACCAAGTGGTGCAATCCTCTCAAGCCTACATCTCCAATGTACATGGACGGACGCATGCGCACATGTTCCATGCCTTCTAAGGCCTGAATACTATCTGCCGAATAACTACTTTTATTAACTTCTTCGCTCATTGTATTGAATGTGTTATTTAGTTTAATTTAAATGCCGCAAAAACAGCATTTAGCCACACAAAGATAATTAATCTACTCACGAATTTAAAGTGATTCTTAAGAGATTTAAGTGGAATTATTAACAATCGGCTGTTTTTCTAAAACGCGCTTAAATCCACTAAAAACGCCCTTAAATCAAATTTAAGGGCGTTGTGTGATGCTGATAAATTAAAAATACAAAACAAAAGCCTCAGAAGCCTTTATTTGCGTTTACAGATTCTCTAGTCGTATGCCTTGTCATGCACATTTAGAATCGCTCTTCCAGAGGGTTCGTTCATGTTTTTAAAGGCTTCATCCCATTCTAGAGCAATAGCAGTACTACAGGCAACACTTGCCTCTTGAGGCACACTTAAAGCAGCTGCATCACTTGGAAAATGTTCTTCGAAAATGGAACGGTAATAAAATTCTTCTTTGTTTTGTGGTGTTTGAATAGGGAACCTGAATTTAGCATTTGCCAATTGTTCATCAGAAACCTCCGCATCCACCACTTCTTTTAAGGTATCGATCCAGCTATAGCCTACACCATCGCTAAATTGTTCTTTTTGTCTCCAAGCGACACTTTCTGGCAACATGTCTTCAAAGGCTTTTCTAATGACCCATTTTTCCATGCGCTCCCCATTGATCATTTTGTCTTGTGGGTTGATGCGCATCGCGACATCAATAAATTCTTTGTCTAAAAAAGGAACACGCCCTTCAATTCCCCAAGCGGCTAAACTTTTGTTGGCACGCAAACAATCGTACATGTGAAGCTTGTCTAATTTTCGCACGGTTTCTTCGTGAAACTCTTGTGCATTTGGTGCTTTATGAAAGTACAAATAGCCTCCAAAAATCTCATCTGCGCCTTCACCAGATAATACCATCTTAATCCCCATAGATTTAATAACTCTTGCCATTAAATACATTGGAGTTGAAGAACGAATGGTGGTGATATCATAGGTTTCTATATTGTAAATCACATCTTTTATGGCATCCAATCCTTCTTGAATGGTGAATTTAATTTCGTGATGTACGGTTCCAATATGGTCTGCAACCACTTGTGCCGCTGCCAAATCTGGAGAGCCTTCTAATCCTACCGCAAAGGAGTGTGTTTGTGGATACCAAGCATCCGTTTCATCACCAGATTCCACACGCTTTTGAGCGTATTTTTTTGCTATTGCAGAAACCACTGAAGAATCCAAACCACCGGATAGCAAAACACCATAAGGTACATCACTCATTAATTGTCTGTGCACCGCTGCTTCTAATGCTTCTTTAATTGTTGCAATACTTGTCTCGTTCTCTTTGACGGCATCATATTCTCTCCAATCTCTTTTGTACCATTGTACAAATTTCCCGTCTTTACTTGACATATAATGTCCTGGTGGAAATAACTCAATTTTAGAACAGGTTCCTTCTAGAGCTTTCAATTCTGAAGCGACGTAAAAAGTACCGTTTTGATCCCAACCTATATATAAAGGGATGATTCCCATGTGGTCACGGGCAATAAAATATTCGTCTTTTTCGACATCGTAAATCGCAAAGCCAAAAATTCCGTTCAGGTCGTCCACAAAATCAACACCTTTGTCTTTATAAAGCGCCAAGATGACTTCACAATCACTTTGGGTTTGAAAGGCATATTTGCCTTCATATTGTTTCCGGATGTCTTGGTGGTTGTAAATCTCACCATTGGCAGCCAAAATAAGTTTTTTGTCCTCACTGAGCAAAGGTTGTTTCCCAGATGCAGGGTCCACAATTGCCAAACGCTCATGTGCCATCACGGTTTTTTCATCGCTGTAAATTCCGCTCCAGTCCGGCCCACGGTGTCTTATTTTTTTAGACATCTCAAGCACTTGAGGTCTTAAAATTTCTGATTTTTGTTTTAAATCAAATGCACATACAATTCCACACATAATAGTCTCTTAAGTATTAAGCTGCAAATATGCACCTATACTTATAAATTATAAACACAAAAGATGTAATTGGTAATAAATTGAAACTAAATACTTCAAATAGATATTAAATTGTAATCTTAATGAACCATAAAAGTGTTAAAAGTGAAATAACTAAAGGAATTGGTTTGAAATCACTAAGGAATGTTTTGGTAAAACAGCGACCCTTGTTTTAAGAAGGGGAATTTTTGAAAGTAAGGTTTTCCCTTACTTTTGGTAAGGGAAATACAGTATTCTCATTTTTCTAGTAGTTTACTGTTAATTTACTGATACTTTACTGTTGTATTACTATCGTGATTAAATTATTACTAAAAAAAATATGTTTTTTATTTGGATACTGTATTTTAGATTTTTACATTTACAAATATTAGACCTCAAATCTAATTCTTCATAACCAATTTTTCTTTTAGTGTGTAATAGTATTACTAAAAATAATGTAAAGAATACATTAAAACAAAAATTATGGTTAAAAAGGACTAACCCTCCAAATTCAAAAAATGTGAAAATCTGTTGAACTGAAATAAAAAAATATAACAGACGAGTTAATTAGGTGAAAATCGAAAGAGTAACTGATTTTAAAAAATTAAAAATTATGAAAAAAATATTTTTAATATTAATTACCATTTTAAGTACATCTGCTTTTAGTCAAAATTTTCAAAAACAAAGAAGATTGAAATTAATCTTAGATGAAGGCGACCACTATACCATATATTTAAAACTTGGCACTGGTGGAAGTGGAAGTATGTGTGGTGCAGGGTTTAACTATAAAACTCCAAGTGATTTTGATTACAAAACATTTGGTGCTATAGACTTAAATAAATTATATAATATTCCTTATGATAACGGAAAAACTTTTTGGACTAAATTTGGAGGTTGGGGAAGAAAAGAGGACACTAATGGTTTTAATAGTGGTTGTATTGATGATAATAATAAGAACTATGTGTCAAATGAACAAGGAACAAATGTAGGGGTTTTTAAATTTCCAGAAGTTAATGTTCATTTTCAGACTTGGGTCTGGATAAATGTAATGAGTCAATGTCATGGCGAATGCGGCTCAGGAACTTGGTGGAAATTTGAACAGCACTTATCAGCTGATGAATCATGGGCTTTAAGAAATACGCATACTGATTTATCTTTTGTTGAAAATACATTAACATCCCAAATAACTGATATTTCTTCTCAAGGATTTGCTGTTTGTAATTCTTTTGGAGGTAACTATGGGTGTGGATCTAACGAACAACAATAAATTAAAAAAAACTTATTATGAAAAAAAATAAATATATATTTTTAGGAATAGCAGTATTTCTACTATCAAGCTGTAATACGGATGAAACTTTTGAGACAACTCCTTCAAAGAAAACAAATAATACTTTAAAAGTAGTAGACTTGACTGATTCCGAAGGTTATGTCGGAAGTGATTTAGGTGTTTATAGCAATGAATTTGGTTATATTGACAACTTAACAATTCGTACGAAAGCTACTTCAGTATTAATAAATGGAAATGTACAAACAAATGCATTCTCTATTGCGACAGATGTCAATGAAGTACTAAATCTTCCTATCAAATTTAACAAAGTTAAAATAGGAGATATGGAATTAATTAAGGTTAAAAAAGGATTTCTTAGCCCTCGGTCAAACATGAATTCTCAGAATTCAAAAATTGAATCTCAACGAATCTCGTCTCAAATATTAAATAATTTTTTTAGCAAAAAAATAATATTTAATATTGATAGCTCAGTTAGACCAATAAAAGAAGAGTTGTATATTCCTCATCCAATTATTGTAAATCCTCAATTTGAGGCAAAATTCAATTCTGAAAACCCTATTGAATTTAAAAATAGAAGCAGCTTTACTTTTGAATACAATAAAGATGAAAAAAATAAAAAAGGAGTACTTGTTTTATTGTCTTGGAGTGGAGAAAAGGAAGGGATGTCTTTTAATGAATTAGGGGGATTAGATATGAACAAACGAACTCAAATAGCAGTATTTGACCCACTAGACAATGGATTTCTTAACATTCCAAATACAGCTTTAAATAAATTTCCTGAAAATGCTATTTTAACAGTAAAGATAATGAGAGGAAATTCGAAAATTGTATCATTAGATGATGAAACAGATATATACATAACAAATATGTCTGAATATTATAAAAGAATAATTCTAACAAATTAATATATAATAGGGGTTGTTGAAATAACAACCCCTATTATTTTTCAATATGAAATATTTATACTCTATTGTTTTCATACTTCTGATGCTCTCTTGTGAGAGAGACCACGTTGATTTAACATGTCAAAATAGTTTCGAAAACGCCTCAAAACTAAACGGTTTAAATATTTACAGTGCTCAATTAAATTCAACAAATAATACAAATGTACTTGGGAATAGTATTTCTTTAGTAGGAATTTTATCTACCTCAAAAGACTATTTTAATCATTCCTTTGAAATTAAAGATTATCAAATAGACGAATCGATCACAAATTATAAACAAGGTTTAGAAAATACATTACCTAATACTTTGATTATGTTACGACCTTTGGTTGATTTCGGAGGAATTCCATACAGAGGTGATTTTTATTTAGAAACAGAAGATCATTGGCAGATTTTTGAAAACTCTTACAAAAAACTCATTTTAAAAATTGCCGAATTATCAAACACTCACCCTATAGATTTGTTGTGTATTGGCACAGAATTAAGAGAATTTGTTAAGCGAAGACCTCTCTTTTGGGAAAGTTTAATTGAGACCTTAAAAGAGGAGTATCCTGCACTTAAATTAATTTATGCTGCTAACTGGGATGATTATGAAGCATTTCCGTTTTGGGAAGAAATGGACTATATAGGAATCGACAGTTACTTTCCTCTGGTCAACAAGCCTACACCAACGGTTGAAGAATTAATAGCGGCTTACAGTCCTATCAAAAACAACATCCGTAATTTTAGCTGTCAACACGATAAAAAAATAGTATTTACCGAGTATGGTTTTAGAAGTATCGACTATGCTGCGTGGAAATCGTGGGAATTACCAGGCACTGCCGTAGCCACTACGTATAATTTTGCTGTACAGTCCAATGGGTATGAAGCGTTTTATAAAAGTTTTTGGGATGAACCTTGGGTCGCTGGAGGGTTTTTATGGATCTGGAATCTTTTCAAAACAGAGCTATCAACCAATCCAATGTTATTAAATCATTGGGATCCAAACTTTAAACCTGCTGAAAGTGTTATAGCTCACTACTATACTGAATAGGATGGTGCTTCCATAGCAATTTTATATAGTTCAAATAACCCCCCGCTGGTGCGCGAATCCATTCGCGTTCCAAATAAACTTTGTAAGCCACACGATAGGATTGACTTCGTCGAATCTTTGATTTCGTGCGGGAGCAAGGGAACTGATTTAAACTTTTAATCCGTAAACTTTAGTATTTATTTACGACTATTTAGAATATTAAAAAGTATTTTTAAAAAAATTAATACATCTCAATTATTATGAAAAAATCAAATTTTATGACCTCAATTGTAGTTATATTTTTTATGTTAGTATCATTTAATGTAAATGCACAGGAATTTAAAGGGCTAGACGTAAGTCCTATGGATACAGCATCCTTTCCTAGTTCTTATAAAGAATCAGACAAACTTGTTAAAATAACATACAGTCGTCCACAATTGAAAGGCCGTTCGGTTGGTAAATTAGCTCCCGAAGGAAACGTATGGAGAACCGGGGCAAATGAAGCTGCTGAGTTAACATTATACACAGATATGATGTTAGGTACTACTAAAATAAAAGCTGGCACTTATACGTTTTACCTAATTCCAGGAGAGGAAGAATGGACTGCGATTGTTAGTACTGACTTAAATGTTTGGGGAAGTTATTTCTACAACGAAAAAAATGATGTTGCACGTATAGATGTTCCAGTCTCAAAAGGTAAAGAAGATTTAGAAGCATTTTCTATTGCTTTTGAAAAATCAGACGACGGAATGAATATGCACTTAGGCTGGGGAACCGTTAGAATTGCCGTACCTTTTACAAAATAAGCTGCAATTTATTATTAAAAAAACGTCTTGAGAAATCTAGACGTTTTTTTTGTTTAAGGAATATTCAAATACTTATGCGTTTGAAGTGACACCTTCCATTTGGGGTGTTTCATAACATACTCAACGATGAAAGGCGTGACTTTGTCGCGCTTGCTCCACTCCGGTTGGAGGTACAAAATACAGTTGGAATTTACTTTTGCGGCTTGTTCCTCTGCAAATTTTAAATCGTCCAAATTATAAACAATCACTTTCAGTTCGTGTGCTTTTTGATAGACTTCCTCTAAAGGCCCTTTTAATTTTTTAGGAGACAAACAAATCCAATCCCAATCGCCGGTTAGCTTATACGCCCCAGACGTTTCGATATGCGTTTGCATCCCCTTCGATTTTAATTCGGCGGTCAATGGATTCATATCCCACATCAACGGCTCACCACCTGTAACCACAATGGTTTGACTGTCTTTAGCCGCATCGTTAGCAATGTCCGAAATCGCAGTCGGCGGATGTAAATCGGCATTCCAGCTTTCTTTGACATCGCACCAATGGCAGCCCACATCACAGCCCCCTATTCTTATAAAATAAGCAGCAGTTCCTTTGTGGAATCCTTCCCCTTGAATGGTATAGAATGCCTCCATAAGTGGCAGCATTTTACCAGCGTTTACAAGCGATTTAATTTCGGTTTTTAACATAATGGGCAAAAATAGTTTACTGTTTTTGGTTTAAGTCATAAAACTTCATTTATTTTTACTGGATATTAAAAATTAATCAGCGTTTTATACAACATCAACCATGAGAAACTATTTATTGATCGGATTACTATTAGGCCTTTTTGTGGCTTGTGAAACAAAAACAAACCCCTTTGCCATCACCAACCACAGCGTTGGAATGCTCACCGACTCCACAAAAGTGAACGCCCTCAAAGTGGTGTTTGCAAACGACTCTATCAGCAAATATATTGGAGGCGACGAATTCACAGGCAGCACCAACACCATCAGTATTTTTGAGAAAGGAACGGGAGTCTTGTTACTCGAATTAGACCCTAATTACTCCTTAGACTCTTTATCCACCATCCGAACGGTGCGCATCATGGACGCGCGTTTTAAAAACAAAGACGGACTGAATACACTGAGTACGTTTGGAGACATCAATTCTAAATACACCATTTCCAGCATTCAGAATACGTTGCGAAGTCTGATTATTTCTGTGGATGAAATCAATGCGTATTTCACCCTGAACAAAACGGAATTACCAGAAGAGATGCGTTACGATATGAATCAAAAAATAGAAGCCATTTCCATTCCTGAAACGGCCAAAATAAAGGACTTTTACATGCAATGGTACTAAACGATGGCAGCTTATAAAATTCAAAAATCACCCTTTGTCGTCCCAACGACAGATGGCAAACTGATTGAAGAACATTTTGGGAAAGCAACAGACGGCAACGCTGAACTAAGCATCGCCCATATGGTGGCACCTCCGGGCTGGAGCGAGCCTTTTCAAACCCCAGAATTTGAAGAATACACCTATATCATCAAAGGAAAAAAACAATTCATTATTGAGGGCGAAACCCTCATTTTAGAACAAGGACAATCCATTAAAATTGAAAAAAATACACGCGTTCAATATTCAAACCCCTTTGACGCCCCTTGTGAATATTTAGCAATTTGCACACCCGCATTTTCAATGAAAAACGTACATAGAGAAGAACAATGATAAAAACAATCATCCCAAAACTTATCGGAGGAATTATAAATTTCATTGGAATTTTTAATTCGGCATACGCCTCCAATCTTGCCTTAAAATTATTCTCAAAACCAAGAGCTGGTCAACTGACTTCTTATGCGAATTCATTTTTAGAAACTGCCACGACAAAAACAACCTTGCACTACAACAGTTTGCCCATTCAAACCTACCACTGGAAAGGGATTAAAAAAACTGTTTTGCTAGCCCACGGCTGGGAAAGCAACTCTGGGCGGTGGCGCCATAAAATTCAAAAACTACAAAAAGAAGGGTATAATGTGATCGCGCTGGATGGCCCCGCACATGGTGGGTCTGGAAGCGACACTTTTAATGCGATCCTCTATTCAGAATTTATCAATGTCGTGAGTGAAGAATTTAAACCCACGTCCTTTATTGGTCACTCCGTAGGAGCGATGGCTTTGGTTATTTTTCTCCAAAAACAAACCTATACGCACGCTAGAAAAATTGTGCTTCTTGGAGCACCCTCCGCATTTATAGGCATCATGAAACGCTATAAAGAAATGATGGGCTATAGCCAACGAATCTACAAAGGGATTGACACTCAGATTGAACTAAAATTTGGCAACCCGCCGAGTTATTTTTCAACGGCCGACTTTGCGAGAAATATTACTGCTGAAGGCTTACTAATTCACGACAAAAAAGACCGCATCATCCCTTACCAAGATGCGCTTGACATTGATACTCAGTTCAAAAATGCCAAACTAATCTCGACTGAAGGACTTGGCCACTCTCTGAAAGGGGATTTTGTTTCTGATGAAATAATTAAATTTTTGAGCCACTAAACTTTTGTAAATTCGCGACATGGAACCAACCACAACAAGACTGAATAAATATTTAAGTGAAGCAGGGCATTGCTCACGACGTGCTGCAGACAAACTGATCGACGAAGGTCGGGTGACTATTAACGGAGTCGTTCCAGAAATGGGTACCAAAGTTTTAGAAGGCGACGAAGTTAAAGTGGATGGAACAACCATTCTTAATGAAGCTAAAAAACGAACCTATATCGCGTTTAATAAACCTGTAGGAATCGTTTGCACGACCGATACGGGCGTTGAAAAAGACAATATTATTGACTACATTAATTACCCAACTCGGATTTTTCCGATTGGACGTTTGGACAAAGACAGTGAAGGCTTGATTCTGTTGACAGATGATGGGGATATCGTGAATAAAATTCTTCGTGCCAGTAACAACCACGAAAAAGAATACATTGTGACGGTGGACAAACCGATCTCTCAAACATTTGTTGAACGCATGTCGGGTGGCATTCCATTAGAAGAACTCGGTAAAACCACCAAGTCCTGTAATGTAGAAAAGCTAAGTACTTATGAGTTTAAAATAGTGTTAACACAAGGTCTGAACCGTCAAATTCGTCGCATGTGCGAATACCTGAATTACGAAGTGCAATCCTTGAAACGCACACGCATCATGAACATTCATCAACAATGTGAAGTTGGTGCTTACCGCGATTTAACAGAAGATGAATTGAATACTTTAAACGAAACTTTGAAACACTCTAAAAAAACACTCTAATGTCTGTAGCCCCTTTTCATTTGGCCATCCCTGTTTGGAATTTAGATGCTTGTCGTATTTTCTATAGAGATATTTTAGGTTGTGAAGAAGGCCGCCACAGCGATCATTGGGTAGATTTTAATTTTTTTGGACATCAACTTGTGATTCATTTCAAACCAAAAGAAGAAGCAACGGATCTTCATGTCAATAAGGTCGATGGAAAACAGGTGCCTGTTCCTCATTTTGGAGTGGTTCTTCCATGGGGGGAATTTGAAACATTTTCGGATCATTTGAAAGCTCAAAAAATAGATTTCATCATTGAACCTTACATCCGTTTTGAAGGACAGGTTGGAGAACAAGCCACGATGTTTTTTTATGATCCCGCAGGAAATGCTTTAGAGTTTAAAGCCTTTAAAGATACCTCTCAGATTTTTGCTAAATAGATGAATTCTCAGCATGGCGTTCGCACGCGAGCAACGTGTTTTTAAGTAACATCGCAATGGTCATTGGTCCTACTCCACCAGGAACTGGCGTGATATAACTTGCTTTTTCAGCAACACTTTCAAAATGCACATCTCCTGCAATTCGATAGCCCCTTTTCTTCGTTTCATCAGGGACTCTTGTAATTCCCACATCAATAATAACGGCTCCTGGCTTGACCATTTCTGCAGTTAAAAATTCTGGAATTCCCAAAGCAGCAACTACGATGTCCGCTTCTAAAGTCAGCTCCGCTAAATTCGTTGTGCGGCTGTGTGCGGTGGTCACAGTGGCATCGCCTGCTGGTCGTTTCTGACTCATCAAAATACTCATAGGACGTCCCACAATGTGGCTTCTTCCGATGACGACAACTTGCTTTCCAGAAGTTGGTATTTTATAACGCTCTAAAAGTTCCATGATCCCGTAGGGAGTTGCAGATAAAAACGTTGGCAAGTCCAATGCCATGCGTCCTACATTCATAGGGTGAAAGCCATCGACATCTTTATCGGGATGAACGGCCATCAACACTTTTTGTTCGTCGATGTGTTTTGGCAATGGAAGCTGTACGATAAATCCATCAATTGCTGGATTGTCGTTTAGAGCATGTATTTGAGCTAATAAGGTTTCTTCTGTGGTTTCAACGGGTAAATCAATCAGTGTGGAGTCAAATCCAACAAGCTCGCAGGCTTTGACTTTGGCGCCTACATAGGTCATACTAGCCCCGTTGGTTCCTACAAGAATCGCTGCCAAATGTGGCGCGCGTTTTCCTTGATTTTTAATTTCTAAAACCGCCGCAGCAATTTCAACCTTTATATCTGCACTTGTTTGTTTTCCGTCTAGTAAAATCATTATAATCGGGTCGTTAATTTAAAGCTATCGTGGCATGTTTTTCATCATTTCCATCATTTTTCGACCGCCACCACCTTGCATCATTTTCATCATTTTACTCATTTGATCGAATTGCTTCATCAATTGATTCACCTGTTGAATAGAGGTTCCTGAACCTGCACCAATCCGTTTTTTACGACTGGCATTCAAGAGGGTTGGTTTGGTTCGTTCTTCTGGAGTCATCGAGTGAATGATGGCTTCGATGTACTTAAACGCATCGTCATCAACCTCCACACCTTTCATCATTTTTCCAGCCCCAGGGATCATTCCCATAAGGTCTTTCATATTACCCATTTTTTTAACCTGCTGAATTTGAGATAAAAAGTCATCAAACCCAAATTGGTTTTTGGCAATTTTCTTTTGAATTTTCCGAGCTTCTTGCTCATCAAATTGTTCTTGTGCGCGTTCCACTAAGGACACCACATCTCCCATGCCCAAAATTCGTTCGGCCATACGTGCAGGATAGAACACATCAATAGCTTCCATTTTTTCACCGGTACCAATAAACTTGATCGGTTTATTGACAACTGATTTTATGGATATGGCAGCACCACCACGAGTATCTCCATCTAATTTGGTAAGGATAACCCCATCAAAATTCAGAATGTCATTAAAGGCTTTGGCGGTATTCACAGCATCTTGCCCTGTCATCGCGTCTACTACAAATAAGGTTTCTTGTGGCTGAATTGCTTTGTGAATGTTTGCGATTTCGCTCATCATGGCTTCATCGACTGCCAAACGACCGGCAGTATCAATAATCACAACGTTACACCCTTTGGCTTTGGCTTCGGCAATACCTGCTTTGGCAATGGCAACGGGATCGTTATTTCCAAGGTCGCTATAGACCTCAACGCCGACTTGTTCTCCAACAATCTGCAACTGATCGATGGCCGCAGGGCGGTACACGTCACAGGCGACTAACATTGGTTTTTTAGATTTTTTTGTTTTTAAATAATTGGCGAGTTTTCCAGAGAAAGTGGTTTTACCCGACCCTTGTAAACCCGACATCAAAATGACACTTGGAGTGGCCGATAAATTAATACCTTCAACATCGCCTCCCATTAAGGTGGTCAGTTCGTCTTTTACAATTTTGACCATCAATTGGCCCGGTTGAAGCGTGGTCAAAACGTTTTGACCGAGTGCTTTTTCCTTGACCCGATTGGTAAATTCTTTTGCGATTTTATAATTCACATCGGCATCCAACAACGCACGTCGCACTTCTTTGAGTGTTTCAGCTACATTGATTTCCGAGATGCTCCCATGTCCTTTGAGGACGTGGAGGGCTTTATCTAATTTTTCACTTAAATTATTGAACATAAAATGCGGTTTTTATCAATTTACAAAAGTAAAGAAATATTTTATTTTAAAACCGTTAATAGGCTGTTAAACCCACGGCTGTATTTTTTAAAAAGAATCGAATTCGAGTTAAGGCGTAGAACTAGAAATCTGTAATAGTTTACCGTTGTAAAACTGATGGCTATTTTTTGCAAATTCAAAAATATAGTTGGCCATTTCAGTCGCGGTTGTAGGAGCTTCATAGCCTGGAAACGCTTCGGCTAGCATTTCGGTTTGCACAGCGCCCAATGCCAACACATTGAAAGAGGGTCCTGTTTCTTTATATTCTTCTGCCCAAAGTTCGGTGAGGGTAATGACAGCTCCTTTACTAGAACTGTATGCGGACAGTCCTGGGAATTTCACAGAACCTTGTACGCCGCCCATGGAGCTGATGGTGACCACATGTCCTTTTTTGGGCATGAATGGAATCATACGTCGTGTGAGCTCGGCAACGCCAAAAACATTGGTGCTATAGACTTCTTGAAAATCTTGAAAAGTGGTGTCGGCAAAAGGCTTATTTAAAAGCGTTCCTGCATTGTTAATCACAATATCAACTTGTGCCCATTCCTTTTTCACAAAGGCTTCTACACGATCGTAATCTTCGGATTTACTCAAATCAAAAGACAAAGCAGTAATGTTTTCAAAGTTTAGATTTGAGACAGGTTTCGCGTTTCTGGACAGTGCCAAAACCTCGTAGCCTGCGTTGGCAAAAAGATGCACAAGTTCAAAACCAATGCCACGGCTGGTTCCTGTAATTATAACTGTTTTAGTTCGGTTCATGTGTTTGTATTTATTATTTTTTATCGGTCACATGGTACATCCATATAATCATTTTCCTTGGGTATCAAGTTCAAGGTATGGATGGTTCATACATTTGAATTTCTTTGGTATCGGTATTGCAAATTTGAACGATGCCAGGAATTAATTTATTAATTGTCGTCGCCATAAAAGCGAAATCTAATTGGTCTATTTCATCATCCACATGGTGATAAAAATCAAAATTAGTCAAATCGCAAGAAGAAATGGTATGACTTGGCACTTTAAATTCATTGTAAAACGAATAATTATCGGAACGCTTAAAAAGATTGTACTTTTTAGCAACATCTGAAATCCCAACCATGGTTGTATTGGTATAGGTGTTTAGTTTTTCACCCAAATCAGACAATTCATAACCGGTTAAGAAAATATCATAGTCCCGATCTACAAAAGGCACGCCGATCATTTCAAAATTCAGCATGGTATATAAATCGATGTCTTGTTCGTTTAATTTTTTAGCCAAGGCTTTGGAGCCTAACAATCCTTTTTCTTCTCCTGAAAACAAAGCAACTATGATGGATCGTTTATGCGTTCCCAATCTTGCCAATCGGTTGGCGATCGCCAGTACGGCTGCAGTGCCTGAAGCATTGTCATTGGCACCATTGGCAATGGAATCGTTTTCCACTGTTTCTCCATACCCTATATGATCGTAATGTGCGCCTAGCAATACTACTTCGTCTTTTAATTTAGGATCAGTGCCTTCGATATACCCAACAACATTGACTCCCTTAAAACCTTTGGATTCAAATGTATCAAAATAGGTTTCGAAATAGGGTTTGATACCAGCTTCGATAAATTTTGATTTGATAAATTGAGCGGATAGCAATTCTCCTTCAGTGGCGGTTTCACGCCCCTTTAGTTCGTCGGAGGCTAGAAACCCAACAATGTCACGGATTTCTTGAGGCTTTACTTCTTCGTGCTCATTTGAAGTACACGATTGAAGAATGAGAGTGGCTAACAGTAGGATTTTGAGTTTCATGGGATTTGGTGTTAATTCATTTTATAAGCAAAGATACTAAAGTCCTCTCTAAAGACTCTTTAGTTCGTTCTTTTTAGATTAAACCTTAAGGTGGAAAGCCCATAAAAAACAGACATTAATATAAGGACGAATAGCTCAAACCACAATAAATAATAGGGCCATGCGCCAATGACTAAAGGATTTTCTACTTGTGGTGGGGCTGCTAAATACATATAATTGGACCCTAAATAAAAGTTTAGAGGCATGATGAAGAGCAATAATACATTCAGAATAACGAACGAAGTTAAGACGGAGTATTTAGAAGGTCTGATGTTTAAATTTTGAAGCATGTATAAAGGCAATAAAAAGATCACTACATGTCGTACATAGTATTCTAAATAGGCAAAATCACTGCCGTCAAATCCATTCATTTGAGGAGTGAGTACAGACATGATGCCTCCAATAACTCCGGAGTAAAATACAAAATCAAACAAGGCTTGTTTGCGTTTCAAAAAGGGAAGGAATGAACAGATCAAACCTGAGATTCCACACAGGTGAAATGGCAAATCGGTAATCATGTTCCAGTGTCCATTAAAAACCGTCCGTAAGGGGGTTACCACCGATGTGAAAAACATAATACCTCCCATGAGGTAAGTGACATTCACATTCTGTTGTCGCGACAAAAAACGACCCAGTCCTAAGATGAAAATAACAACCACTAACACAGCACAATTATTCACGATCCATTCATCAGACATGAATTTAATAATATAGTTAGGAAAGGTTTGATTGTTTAAAAGTATCAAGGTTATAAATATTGGTTAATTATAATTTAAAAAATAAAGATACATAATTAAAAGATATTAGTATTTTTACATCCTCACAAAAGGGTCATTAACTCAGTTGGTTCAGAGTGTTACCTTGACAGGGT
>TARA_B110001469_G_scaffold127482_1_pt1 | contig 28854 bp, 24 predicted proteins | sample TARA_B110001469 | Tara Oceans TARA_B110001469 (sample SAMEA4397034) | marine metagenome | biome: Polar Biome; feature: [SRF] surface water layer (ENVO:00010504); material: water (ENVO:00002006), including particulate matter (ENVO:01000060) such as... | depth 5 m
TGTTTTTTTGTTTTATTTTTTTATCCGTTTCTATCTGCTGGAAAACAAGTGGTTAGAGCAAGGGAATTATAGAAAGAAATTCCACACTATACCGAACCTTACGATGAAATCTCGGTAAGGGTAGTTAGGAGCGGAGTAGAAACTGTAGCCCGTAAAGGACGAATTGAGGTGTTCGGCCTTTAAAAAGAGGCGTGTTTGGCGGATTTTGGCATTGATAAAAAAGTCAATCCGCGGAAAATCGCCCACTTCAGTGGTGTTTTGTACATAGAATTCTGCAAGTAATGGATCGTATCGATTCATATAATAGCTAGAAAAATAACTAAACGTCACTCCTGTCTGCAGAAATAAAGCCTTTTTGAAGAACTCGTTTGTATAGTATAAGGAGTGTCGCGTCACAATTTGAGGTACATTAAAGACCTCTTCACCCTCCATGACACTTTGATATAGGACGGTATTGTTTAAAGAAATGTTTCGATAGCTTATTTCATTTGACAACTTCGCTCTTATATAGTTCACGTTTTTATCAAACTGAAAGGGCTTGACGCCGCCGTCTATGGCTGCGTCTTTAGTGAAATACAAGTAATTGTTTAGGGTATTATAATCCAATTGGAGAGTTCCGAATTTTTTAGAATTAACACTGAACGCTAATTGTTTTGTGTTTTGATTCTTAAAATTGTTTTGCCAGTTGTAGTTTAGGTAGTCACTTTGAAACAACTGAAAGTTAAAATCAGGGGCTTTAGAGTTTGAATTGAGACTGGCACGCACATTCATGTCCTCATTAAAAGCGTAAGCTGCTTCGGCATTTAGAAAATTACCTTTTAAATTTCCTGTCAGGTTTAAACCTACGTCTCCTTTTAAAGCAAAGGCCCCGATGGTTTTTTCGTAGGTTCCCCCAAATGAAACGACAGAACCCAAAAGACGGTTGGTGATTCTTTGATTGTTTAGGATCACCACAGAGTTGTAGCCATAATTATAGTTCGTATATCCTGCATTCACTTTAAAAGCGCCTAAGGTCTTATTGGAGTAGCGGGCATTAAACTCCGCATAAAAGGTTTCGAGAGTGACTTTGTCGGAAACTTTGGATGCTATAAAGGCATCTCCAAAATAGCTGTTGCTCGTCGCCTGGGTGAAGTGGTAGTATTTATCTTCTAAGGAAAGAATGTTTCCGACTGCTATTTTATTAGAATTAAGAGAATCTCGCTCCTTTAATATATAGGAGTGGTCCAAGTAGAATCGTTTGCCTTCCAAACTACTTTGAGCATCTTGAAATACAGGATCAAATATGGGACGGTCTAAGAATTCTTTTACGCCTGATTCAAAATTTAGGAGATCCTCGTCTGAAAGCCCCCCATTTTCTTCATTCAAAATATCTTGCATGACGATGTGCGTACGCACTACGTATCGGTTGTTCTTGGTTTTATAGTTAGTTGTAAACCTAAAGTTACCGGTGCTAGATAAAATATGTTCGTACTTACCTAAAGAACGCATGCCTTTGTAAGCAATCGAGAAATTAAATTGTTTAGAGTTGTTGACGGTAAATAAGGCATCTAACAAATGACCTTGTTCAAAACCACTCTTATATAGTAACTCTGTAAGTGGTGTGGGCACGTGGTAGTAATCAATGTCATCCACTTCCATATAGTTGAAGTGTTTTGCATGGGCGCCAAACGAAGGCTGAAGTGCATTTGATTTAAAATTCTCTGACAAGGTATTATAGGTCTGCCCCATATTACTGAACGGCAAAAGTTCAAAATCATCCTTTCGGAGGTAGTTAAACTTATACTCCTTATATATAGACAAGGTTGTGTCCAACTGGATGGTGTCGTTTTTACGGCTAATAATTAGATAATCTTTAATGTTGGCCTTTTCATTTTTGACCACCTTTTTAGACGGACGGTCAGATATAGAATCACGACCCTCTCGATTGGGTTCAAAGTTTTTAGCCCCCCTTTTTGACTTGTTTGGAATCAGTTTATCTTGAGAGAACGCAGTGTTTCCAAGAAACAAACAGAAAAGAATTAAGACTAATTTATACATATATAAGATTCTAACGGCAAATTATTGTTGGCACAAAAATAGCAAATATCTAATCTATTTTGTTTTTTTACAGCATAAAGACTGATTTTTACAATCAATTTAACTTTAAGAGGGGATTTATGTTGGATTTAAATGTTTCAAATTTAGAATTTGAATGTGGTACAGACGAAGCCGGTCGAGGGTGTTTGGCAGGGCCTGTAACAGCGGCGGCTGTTGTTTTACCCTTGGATTTTTCGAATGAAATTCTAAACGATTCCAAACAACTTTTCCATACAAAACGAAATTTTCTAAAGCCCATCATCGAAACCCAAGCCGTTTCTTATGGGGTTGCACACATATTCCCTAAAAAAATTGATAAGATAAACATCCTAAACGCCTCTATTTTGGCGATGCATCATGCGATTGCGAAATTAGAAAAAGTGGAGTTTATCAGTGTTGATGGCAATCGGTTCAAGGCATTCAAAAAAGTGCCGCATCAGACGGTGATTAAAGGGGATGCTAAATATCAAAATATTGCTGCGGCTTCAGTATTGGCAAAAACCTACAGGGATGCGTATATGGAAAAAATTCACGAGGAGTTTCCGATGTACAATTGGAAACAAAACAAAGGCTATCCGACGAAAGAACACCGTGCGGCAATTCGTAAATATGGCACGACCAAATACCACAGGCTTTCTTTTAGACTTTTACCAGAATAACTTCCTTTTGAATTATATGTCTTATCTTTGTTTGGAGTCGAATAAAGGATAACAGCCAATGGATAAGTTTTTATATTTTTTAGTGATTATTTTAACGGTTTTCAGTTGTGATTACACTCAAAAATCAACGCGTTCCATCGAGGACTTGGTTCCTAAAAACGCCTCTGTTGTACTTTCCATAAACTCCCTAGAAGGTTTTCAAAGTGCCATTAACAACAATGCTTTGATTTCTAAAACTGGAGTTTTCAAATCTTTGAAAAAAGCACTCATCCCATTGGACAGCCTGAAAAGTTTGAGTCCACTTTTGGTGTGTGTAAATAAAGAGGTCAAGTCACAAGTGTTTACCTTTATTACGCATCAAAGAAATTTGAGTTCGACCGATACCCTTTTAATGCCTTATATTACTTTAGATAGTATTTTGGTGGCTTCAACATCTGCAGCGATTCTTGAATCTGTAAAAATGCAATCGACTTCTGAGTATTCCAAATTATCCAAACTACAACAAACGTCAAATACGTTTTCGGTGTATTGTAAAACGTTTCCCGAACTAAAATCAATTCCAATATTAAATTCTCAATCTGTGTATTTTGGATTTAACATCACTCCTGAAAGTATTGCGATGAATGGCACGATCTTAGATCAAAAATCTCAGAACAAATGGTTTACACTTTTTAAAACTTTGGAACCTCAACCCCAGAGTTTACAAACAATTATTCCTGCCGAAAGCACACGGGTTAACTCCTTTAATTATACCGATTTTGAGCAACTCACACGAAATATAGACTCCGCAGGTTTTGTCTCAAAAGCATCAACACTGGCAAAAGCATTTTTTAGTACCACCAAAGAAATTGGCAGCTTTGAAACTTCTGAAGGAACTGGAATTGCACTGAAATCCATCGATATTAATGCAACTTATGAAGCCTTAAGCAGCTTCCAAAATGAGCTGAGTAGTTTTCGATCGGTTCCGCTGTTTGAGTTTACAGAGCTTTCTTTGTTTACGGATGCTTTTGGGCCGTTACTCTCCTCAATCAGCCCAACAAAATTTATCATTCTCGAGGATTATTTGGTGTTTTCAGATTCTGAAAAGGTGTTACAACTTGTGATTTCAAATTATCTGAACAAAAATACGCTTGAAACTTTTGATGCTTATGAAACAATTCAAAGCGCATTGAGCGACGAAGCCTCGTTTCAAACTTATTTTGACACTCCTTCCTTAGGAACTGTTTTAAACGAACTTTTTGACTCAACACTAAAGGAGAAAGATTTAAGCGCCTATAAACTTTCTGCCTTACAATTGGTGAAAGACGATCATATCGTTCATGTGAATAGTATCCTCCAAAAATCAAAATCAAAACAATCAAAAACACAAATTAGCGAAGCGTTTAGTCTGACGCTTTCAAACGCTATTTTGATGGATCCTGTATTTGTCACCAATCACAGAACCAAAAAGAAAGATATTCTGGTTCAAGATATGGACCATAATTTATATCTCATTTCAAATAAGGGAGTCATCCTCTGGAAAAAGAAACTGAAAGGTCCCGTTTTAGGAACGGTTGAACAGGTGGATTTGTATAGAAACGGCCGCTTACAATTGGCATTTGCAACGCCAAACAGACTGTATATTATCGATCGGAATGGGAAAAATGTAGAGCGATTTCCGCTAAAGTTTAAGGATGAGATTACACAACCATTAGCAATCTTTGATTATGACAAACAACGAAACTATCGTTTTTTGATCACACAGAATAAAAATCTTTTGATGTACGATTCTAAAGGGAAATCTGTGAAAGGATTTAAATATAAAGCTGCACAGCCCATCGGCAGCCAACCCAAGCATTTTCGAGTGCGCGGGAAGGACTATATTGTATTCAGTGCTGGGAATGAACTCAAACTATTGGACCGACGCGGAACGATTCGAGTGAAGGTGAAAGAGCCTATAGATTTTTCTGGGGAAGCTATTTACTTTTATAATTCGCTATTTACCACCACTAATACAAAGGGCGATTTAATTCAGGTGAACTCCAAAGGAAACGTTAGCCGTCAAACATTGGGACTTGACGCAAAGCATGACATCACGAGTTCTTCGAAAACATTGGTGACTCGAAGCGAGAATAAATTGTCTATAAAATCCAACAGTGTAGAATTGGAATACGGGAGCTACTCCCCTCCTAGTTTATTTTATTTAAGAGATAAAATCTATATTTCGATTACGGATTTACAAGCTCAAAAAATCTGGTTATTTGACAGTCAGGCCAAACCGTTTGCAAGTGTTCCTGTGTTTGGAACGAGTGCTATTGATTTAGCAAATGCAGACGCAGATGCACCCCTTGAATTTGTAACCAAAGGAGATTCTAACAGCTTAATCATGTATCAACTGTACTAGACTTTCGTCGCCTCAAAAAGTTTTAAGAAATGTTTTAAAAGTTTGGCTTTTACCTCTGCTTCATCGACCTTGGCTTGCCCGAGTTCGACATGGAGAGACGTGACAGCTTTTCCACGAATCCCACAAGGAATGATGTTATCAAAATAGCCTAAATCGGCATTGACATTTAAGGCAAATCCATGCATGGTTACCCAACGGCTTGCACGTACACCCATTGCGCATATTTTGCGTGCAAAGGGAGTTCCAACATCTAACCATACCCCTGTTTCGCCAGGGCTTCGTTCGGCTTTGAGTCCGTACTCTTCTAAGGTTAAAATAATGGTGTCTTCTAAAAAACGCAGAAATTTATGAATGTCTGTGAAAAAGTTTTCAAGATCTAAAATCGGATAGCCGACCACTTGACCGGGACCATGATAGGTAATATCGCCGCCACGGTTGATTTTATAAAAAGTAGCCCCTTTAGCCTCTAACTGGGCTTCGGACAACAAAAGATTGGACATATCGCCGCTTTTACCCAAAGTATAGACATGCGGATGACTGACAAACAACAAATGGTTCGGGGTCATTAAACCCGCAGATTCCCGACGGTTTTTAATTTTAATATCAATGGTCTCCTTAAATAAGGTCTCTTGATAATCCCAAGCTTCCTTGTAATCTTTGAGTCCCAGATCCTGTATGTTGACGCCTTTATTCATAGGCGGCAAATATACAGATTTATGACTTAGGATTGTTTAAAATTACCAGTGCTGCAATCACGCCAGGCACCCACCCACATAGGGTTAATAAAAATACGATGACTATGGATCCACAACCCTTGTCAAACACGGCTAAGGGTGGAAATAAAATAGAGACTATAACGCGCCAAATACTCATAAAAAAAGAGGGTTAAATTAAGTTATACCTATAAGACGTATCTTTTAAAAGAACGTTACAAAAGCAATGGAGGATTTATACCGCTTTAATTGAAATCCTAAGCAATAGTCGTTATCTTTGTGTCTTAAATTTTATCAGAGTATTATGTCGCAGCTTTCAGAACAAGAAATTGTCCGTCGAGAAAAACTATCAAAATTACGTGCGTTAGGGATCAATCCTTATCCCGCTGATTTATTCCCCGTAACCCATAGCAGTGCTAAGGTAAAATCTGATTTCTCAGAAGGCACTAAGGTGGTTTTGGCCGGACGTTTGATGCGAAAAAAGATACAAGGAAAAGCGGCATTTGCGGAACTTCAAGACAGTGAAGGCCGTATACAAATTTACATCAACAGAGATGAAGTTTGTCCTGATGAAGATAAAAGTCTCTATAATGATGTCTTTAAAAAATTGCTCGATTTGGGTGATTTTATTGGGATTGAAGGCGAACTTTTCACCACGCAAGTAGGCGAAAAAACAGTTTTGGTAAAACACTTCAAACTGTTATCTAAAGCATTAAAACCCTTACCGCTTCCAAAAACAGATGCGGAAGGCAACACATACGATGAATTTAACGATCCCGAAATGCGTTACCGTCAGCGGTATGCCGATTTGGTGGTCAACCCACATGTTAAAGAGGTTTTTGTAAAACGTACCAAACTTTTCAATGCCATGCGTAGTTTCTTTAACGAGGCTGGTTATTTTGAGGTAGAAACACCCATTTTACAACCGATTGCTGGAGGTGCTGCGGCACGTCCGTTTATGACACACCACAACAGTTTGGACATTCCACTGTACATGCGAATTGCCAATGAGTTGTATTTAAAACGATTGATTGTCGGTGGATTTGATGGGGTGTATGAGTTTTCTAAAAACTTCAGAAATGAAGGGATGGACCGTACTCACAATCCAGAGTTTACAGCGATGGAAATTTATGTGGCTTACAAAGATTATAACTGGATGATGGAGTTTTGCGAGCAATTGCTAGAACATTGTGCGATGGCCGTGAATGGCACCACAAAAACTACTTTTGGCCCACATGAAATCGATTTTAAAGCGCCTTACGCTAGAATCACGATGGCGGATTCTATAAAGGAATTTACTGGTTTTGACATCACCGGAAAAACGGAAGATGAGATTCGCGCAGCGGCTAAAGATTTAGGCGTTGAAGTGGACAACACGATGGGGAAAGGTAAATTGATTGATGAGATTTTTGGAGAAAAATGTGAAGGGAATTACATTCAACCGACGTATATCACAGACTATCCAAAAGAGATGAGTCCTTTGTGTAAAGAGCATCGCGAAAATCCTGAGCTGACCGAACGTTTTGAATTAATGGTTTGTGGGAAAGAAATTGCGAATGCATACTCAGAATTAAACGATCCTATTGACCAACGCGAACGTTTTGAGCACCAACTAAAATTGGCTCAAAAAGGAGATGATGAAGCAACGGAATTTATTGATGAAGACTTTTTAAGAGCGCTCGAATACGGCATGCCTCCAACTTCTGGAATGGGCATCGGGATGGACCGTTTGATTATGTTTCTGACCAATAATGCATCGATTCAAGAAGTATTGTTTTTCCCACAAATGAAACCAGAGAAAAAAGCAGTGGTTTTAAGTGACAACGAAAAAGCGATTTTTGAGGTCTTAAAATCCAATTCTGGCATTCAATTAGCGGCCTTAAAAACACAGTCTGGACTGAGTAATAAAGGCTGGGACAAGGGCATCAAAGGACTGACTTCAAAAGAACTCGCAAAGGTCTATAAGACTGATGATGTGTTGGTTGTTGACTTTTTAGGCTAAGCTTATTTCGAATTTTTAAGGGTTACTATTATTGTTTTAGTTAAAGAATTATTATATTCACTTCATAATTCAATTCCTAAAATCTAATATCTAATGAAAAAATTAATTTCATTCACCCTTTTGCTGTTTGCATTCGTATCTATTGAATCCTGTATCAGCATCAAATCAACGTCTAAGAGAAAGGCAGAAGCTGCCAAAGCCGCTAAAAAACCAGATCCCAAACCTAAAAAAGACGCTATCAAGCCTTATGCAAAGGTCATTACCAAAGACGCAAAATCAGACGAAGGACTGTTTACCGTTCATAAAATAGACGACAGCTTTTTTTATGAGATCCCGGACACTCTTTTTGATAAAGAAATGTTGATGGTCACACGAATTTCCAAAACAGCTTCAGGTGTTGGATTTGGTGGTGGAAAACAAAACACACAAGTCCTAAGGTGGCAAAAGAAAGACAAGAAAGTGATTCTAAGAGTCGTTTCTTATGAGGTTTATGCAGCCGATTCCTTGCCTGTACATGAGGCGGTTGTGAATTCGAATTTTGAACCTGTTTTGTATACCTTTCCTATAAAAGCGTTTAGTGTTGATTCTACCGCAACAGTGATTGAAGTGACTGATTTGTTTAATAAAGATGTCAAAGCACTCGGACTGTCATCTCGTTCCAGAAAACGCTATAAAGCGACCCGTTTGGAAAGTGAAAAATCATATATTGAAAGTGTAAAAAGTTACCCAAAAAATATTGAAGCACGCCACGTCAAAACCTATGCGGCTAGTGAAGCACCTTCAAACTCCAGTACAGGAACCATTTCTATAGAGATTAATAATTCTATGATTTTATTACCTGAAAACTTGATGAAACGTCGCTATTTTGACAAGCGTGTAGGTTGGTTTGCAAGGGGTCAAGTGGATTATGGCTTGGACGACCACCGCAGTAAAGAGGTGACGTTTTTGGACCGTTGGAAGCTGGAAGTTAAAGATGAAGATTTAGAAAAATTCAAAGCCGGTGAACTCGTAGAGCCTAAAAAACAGATCGTGTATTATGTGGATCGTGCGACGCCAGAAAAATGGCGTAAATACATCAAACAAGGAATTGAAGATTGGCAAGTTGCTTTTGAAGCGGCTGGTTTTAAAAACGCCATCATTGCAGCCGATCCGCCAACAGCAGAAGAAGATCCTGAATGGAGCCCCGAAGATGTGCGTTATTCGGTGGTGCGCTACCTCGCCTCTCCGATTCCGAATGCGAATGGCCCTCACGTGAGTGATCCGCGAACAGGTGAAATTTTAGAAAGTGATATCAATTGGTATCACAATGTGATGACGTTACTAAGACGTTGGTTTTTTGTGCAAACATCTGCTATAAACCCAGAAGCACGAATGCCAGAATTTAAAGATGAAGTGATGGGGCGTTTGATTCGATTTGTATCGGCACACGAAGTTGGACACACCTTAGGACTTCCTCACAATATGGGAAGTAGTTGTGCGTATAAAGTTGAAGATTTACGCGACGCTGCTTTTACTCAAAAATATGGAACGGCACCTTCCATTATGGATTATGCACGTTTCAATTACATCGCGCAACCCGAAGATACTGGTGTGGCCTTGATGCCAGATGTTGGAGTGTATGATAAATATGCCATTGCTTGGGGGTATAAACCCATTTTAGACACGACTGCCGAAGCCGAAAAAGAAACGCTTAACAGTTGGATTTTGGAACATGCTGGCGATCCGATGTACCGTTTTGGTCACCAACAAGTGGGGGATGTTGTAGATCCAAGTTCACAAACAGAAGACCTTGGAGATGATGCTATTTTAGCAAGTACCTATGGGATTAAAAACTTAAAACGAATTGTTCCAAACCTCATCGAGTGGACGACGGAAACAGGGGAAGATTACTCGGATTTAAGTGATATGTACGGGCAATTGATGTCACAATTTAGTCGCTATATGGGCCATGTTGCCAATAATATAGGAGGTGTATATGAGCAGTACAAAACCGCCGATCAAGCAGGTGCGGTATATACTTATGTAGATAAGGAGCATCAAAAAAATGCTTTGAAATTTATCAACGCACAATTATTCAGCACACCTAAATGGTTAATAGACCCCGCAATTTTTGAACGTATTGAATATTCCGGTTCCATTGAACGCATCCGAAGACTGCAAGAACGGACCTTAAAAACAATTTTGAGTTTAGGGAAAATGGCACGTATGATTGAAAATGAAACCCTTAATGATTCTGATGCATACACCCTCCGAAGTATGACGCGAGATTTGAGAACAGGCATTTGGAGTGAGTTGTACTCTGGACGTAAAATAGACACGTACAGACGGAATTTACAACGGGCTCATATGGATCGTTTGGCGTATTTGATGACGGTGGAAAATCAGAGTAAACGACGTGGCAGTGATTATGTAAAATCGACGGCTGTCAATACCAGTCAATCTGATATTCGTGCGATTGTAAGAGCAGAATTGAAAACCTTGAGAAACCTGATCAACTCGAGCATTTCAAAAACCTCGAATGGCATGAATAAGATTCACCTTCGAGATGCTGTAGAACGAATCAATTTAATTTTAGACCCGAAATAAGAATACTCTATTTTTTAAACAAACACAAAACTGAAAACTATGAAATCATCTATTTTACTCGCCTTTCTCCTTATTGGAACTATGAGTTTTGCGCAATCTGAAAAACGGGATCATAAAATGCACCCTCCAATGGATAAAATGGCGGATATGCCCGCAGAAAACATTGCCACTTTGATGTCTAAAAAAATGACTTTACAGTTAGATCTTTCGGAATCGCAGCAAGCGAAGGTTTATGACCTGATTTTAGCAAACACTGTTCAAAAGAAAGCACAACGCGCCAATCGACCAGAAGGAAAACCAAGTAAGGAAATGCATTTTGAAATGCAAAACAAGATGCTAGACAATAAAATTGCCTTTAAAAAGGCCATGAAATCAATCTTAAACGATGCACAGTACACCCTTTGGAAAGAGCAAAATCATAAGAAAAAGAAGAAACCAAAACACCAATAAATTTATTGCAATTCAAAAAAAGCCCAATCGTTATGTTTGGGCTTTTTTATTTATACAGGTTTAATGTTTTTTTCAAAGCGGTTATGAATCCATAAAATCAGGAGTCCAAACCCAATCGATCCAATAATCAAACAATTATTCAGCAGTCCATCTACAGAGAAGGACAAGCGAATAAGAATGGTTGAAATGATGAATCCTGAGTTTCTTATGACTTTGTGAAATTGATCGGTATAGAAAAATGAAAAGAGCAACAGGAATACATCGACAATAATTAAAATCGCAAAAAATTCATCAAAGAAAATACTGTTGACATCTTTTAAGGCTAGGGATAAATTTTCGGGGGTATTTTGAAAAATCCAACTCCCAAAAGTGACCAGTCCAATTCCAACAAAAATGGGCACTAAAATCGTAGCCATAAATTTTTTGATGGCTATAAATTGTTCTATTTGAGCGGGTTCTAGGGTGTTTACTTTATTTGATATATGTAATTTTTGACGTTCTAATGAGAACAAATAGATCATGAAAAACAGCAAGAGTGCGGTGATAATATCATAGGTGAAATTAAGATCGTTTTTAATGTCAAACCAATCTGAATTGAGTTCTAAATTGGCCAAGTCTTTGAAAATACGTCGGATGACAATCAGTGTGATAATCTCATATTGCTTGCCTATATAGGTGGTGATGGACCGCGGTAAATAGAATATCAATAGATAGACTTCATAAATCAGAATAAAAGAAAAGGGGGTGTAGATGGCTGCAATTGGAGAGTCAAAAAAATTGAGCCCTTCAGGAATTACAATCAACTGGTTTTGCACCAAATAAATGGTAATGAGGTGCGCTAAAAAACTGATGATAGCAATAATAAGAATAAACCGTTCTACCTTATTTTTTACAGTTTCAGACAGCACTGAATTGTAAAAAAGTGCATTTAATTTTGAGATCATTACTAGTTGATTTAAAATTGGTTAAGTGTGGAAAGGAATTAAATTTACGAAAAACAAATGAGCTTTCGCAGAATAAGCTTGATTATATTGTAGTATTCATAAATATGCGTTAATTTTAAAGCTATTGGATCCAGCAATTTAAGAGGTACTAAATGTAACCTATGTTACAAAAAAGAAGATTTTAAAACTCTAGTTTTACAAAAAATAAAAGGTACTGATTTAGTTATTATATATAAAAATTAAAAAAATGATTCAAGAGCTAAAAGCGAGTTACGGACATCAATTTGAAGATGCATTACTTGAAGAAATTTCACAAGTAGGCACTTTTAAGGACGTTTCCGCTAGCTATAAGATTATAGAAATCGGGGACTATATCAAAGGGATGCCTTTATTATTGTCCGGTGCTATTAAAATCTTAAGAGACGATTCTGATGGCGACGAGTTGCTGCTCTATTATCTAGAAAAAGGAGATACCTGTTCTATGACCATGAACTGTTGTCTGGGACAAGCCAAAAGTGAAATCAGAGCAATTGCTGAAATGGACACAAAACTTATCATGGTTCCCGTCATAAAGATGGAAGAATGGGCTGCAAAATACAAGTCTTGGAGAAATTTTATGTTTGAAAGCTACCATAAACGTCTCAACGAATTGCTACAAACAGTGGACGCCATTGCGTTTACAAAAATGGACGAACGGGTATTAAATTTTTTAAAAGAAAAAGCCCGCATCACCAACAACACTTCCGTTTATAATACACATCAAGAAATTGCTTACGAACTTCACAGCTCAAGGGTGGTGATTTCGAGACTTCTAAAAAAATTAGAGAATTTAGGCAAAATTGAGTTGAAACGAAACCACATTCAAATCATTGATTTAAATTAAAAACAATATTTATTATGGAACTGATAGAACTCTTTGGATTCATTTGCGCGTTGATTATTGGAGTTTCACTAGGGCTGATTGGCGGTGGGGGCTCTATATTAGCCGTCCCCGTTTTGGCCTATTTATTTTCGTTTGATGAACGCATCGCAACGTCCTATTCCTTATTTATAGTTGGAATGAGTGCTTTAATCGGTGGACTGAAACAGCATTTTAAAGGGTATGTCGATTGGAAAACGGCCGTCGTTTTTGGTTTGCCTGCCATTGTAGGTGTGAGTCTAGTGCGGCATTTTTTAGTACCAATCTTACCTGATGAATTGTTTCATATTGGGTCGTTTATTTTTACCCGTAGAATGGGCATGTTTGGACTCTTTGCACTCCTCATGTTTCCTGCTGCATTTTCGATGTTGAAACAACAAAAATCATCTCCTTTAAAAAAGAAAAAAACGGTCTCCTATAATTACCCCTTAATTTTAATAGAAGGATTGTTTGTTGGTGGAATTACAGGCCTGATTGGCGCAGGCGGTGGATTTCTGATCATACCCGCACTGGTGATTTTAGCAAATGTAGAAATGAAAGTCGCTATTGGAACCTCTTTAGTAATCATTGCTTTTAAGTCGCTTCTAGGCTTCTTTATTGGCGACGCTACTAAAATGGAAATCGATTGGGGATTCCTATTTACATTTACAGGGATTGCCGTTGTTGGGATTTATATTGGTAGCTATTTGAGTAATTTTGTTGATGGAGGAAAACTCAAAAAAGGGTTTGGGTATTTTATTTTTATAATGGCCTTATTTATCTTTTATATGGAGTTCCTTTTGAACTAATCTAAAAACAATCTCCAATGTAACAAAAGTTACTGTACGGCTTGTTCACCCTTCCTAAGTTTGCAGCATCAAACAAATGATGCCACGATGAAAATAGAACAAATTTATACAGGCTGCCTTTCTCAAGGCGCTTATTATATTGAAAGTAACGGAGAAGTTGCGATCATTGACCCTTTAAGGGAGGTAAAACCTTACCTCAACCGAGCGAAACAAGACAATGCAACGATAAAATATATTTTTGAAACACACTTCCATGCCGATTTTGTAAGCGGTCATGTAACGCTTTCAAAAGATACCAATGCGCCCATCATTTACGGTCCAAACGCGAACCCAAAATTTGAAGCCACCATCGCAACCGATGGTCAAGAGTTTAAATTAGGAAACATTACAATTATAGCCCTTCATACTCCAGGTCATACTATGGAGAGTACCACCTATCTTTTAAGGGATGAAAACGGAAAAGACCATGCTATTTTTAGTGGAGACACCCTTTTTTTAGGAGATGTTGGAAGGCCCGATTTGGCACAAAAAATTGGAGATTTAACCATCGAAGACTTAGCGGGCTATCTATATGATAGTTTACGTCAAAAAATTATGGTTCTTGCTGATGATGTTGTGGTGTATCCTGCACATGGAGCCGGGTCTGCTTGTGGTAAAAATATGATGAAAGAAACGGTCGACAGCTTGGGAAATCAAAAAAAGATGAATTATGCACTTCGTGCTGATATGACCAAAAAAGAATTTATTTCTGAAGTGACTCAAGGACTTTTGCCACCTCCAGACTATTTCCCAGCAAATGTAAAATTAAATATAGAAGGTTATGATGATTTTGATACGGTTCTAAAAAGGGGCACTCAAGCCCTATCGCCTCGCGCTTTTGAAGCAGCAGCGAATGAAACCTCAGCTATTGTTTTAGATGTTCGGCACCAAGATGCTTATGAAAAAGGCCACATTCCCAGTTCCATTTTTATTGGTTTGGACGGGGAGTTTGCTCCTTGGGTAGGCGCCTTGATTGCCGACGTCAAACAACCGCTGTTATTAGTCACAGAAAAAGGTCAGGAAGAAGAAGCCATCACACGTTTATCACGTGTCGGTTTTGACCAAACACTTGGATATCTCGAGGGTAGTTTTGAAGCATGGAAAAAAGCTTCCATGGAATATGACACGGTTAGCTCCATCACTGCTGAGGCGTTTAAAACAACTTATGAAAATAACAACACCAACGTATTTGATATGCGCAGGGAATCTGAGTTTTTATCGGAACATATTCTAGAAGCTCATAGTACTCCACTGAGTTTTATGAACGACCATCTTGCGGAATTCAAGAGCAACCAGCCCTTTTATATCCATTGTGCTGGTGGTTACAGAAGCATGATTGCAGCCTCAATTCTTAAAAGTCGTGGGATTCATAATTTAATTAATATTAAAGGAGGATTTGTGGCGATTAAAAAAGCTGGCGTTCAAGTCTCAGACTTTGTGTGTCCTACAAGCTTGTAGGAACTAACAGAAAAAACACCCTTCAAAACATAACTAAATAAAATTCAAAATGGCTGAATTCTAGCCTTCACTTAAATAAGATATTAAATATGATTTCAACTTATGAACCCTGGCCGTGGTATGTCTCAGGTCTTATGATTGCCCTTGTAATGTTTTTACTTTTAATGGTGGGCAAAAACTTCGGAATGTCTTCCAACCTTCGAACGCTTTGCACCCTTTGTGGTGCCGGAAACGCTTCTGATTTTTTTAAATTTGATTGGAAAACACAAAAATGGAATTTAGTGGTCATCTTGGGAGCGGTTATTGGAGGCTATATAGGTGCTCACTTTCTATCCTCAGAGTTGGCAGTTGCGATAAATCCTGACACCGTTAAAGATTTAAAAGCAATGGGCTTTGAAAGTGCTGGAAGTGCTTACCTGCCAAAAGAACTGTTTGAACTCTCGGCTCTGACCAATATTAAATCACTCCTTGTTTTATCTATTGGAGGGTTATTCGTTGGTTTTGGTGCTCGATATGCAGGAGGCTGCACTTCTGGGCATGCAATTTCTGGTTTGAGTAACCTTCAACTTCCTTCATTAATTGCCGTCATTGGTTTTTTTATTGGAGGACTCACCATGATTCATTTAATTTTCCCTTTAATTTTTTAAACTATGAGAACACTAATATATCTTTTTATCGGCATCCTTTTGGGCATTACTATGTTTAAATCAGAAGCAGCCTCTTGGTTTCGAATTTATGAAATGTTTAAATTTGAATCCTTCCATATGTATGGCATCATCGGCACTGCTTTAGCGGTGGGTCTGCTGGTGGTACAAGTGATCAAACGTTACAAACTAAAGTCCTTTTTCGGCGAACCCATTACCTTTTCTCCAAAAGAAAAAAGTGTCCGTCGGTACCTGATTGGGGGTATTATATTTGGATTAGGTTGGGCCTTAGCAGGTGCGTGCCCAGGCCCTATGTTTACTTTGGTAGGCGCGGGATATGCGCCCATTCTTGTGGTTATTGCAGCATCGCTTTTAGGAACGTTCCTATATGGACTCTTAAAAGATAAGCTGCCGCATTAAATGCAGTTTTTCAAAAAAAACGGTTTCACTATTAATATTTATTTATTAATCACTAACTTAACAGGAAACCAATTTAATTATGAAAAATTTACTGATTGTATTTACAATTTTCAGTCTAACAGCCTGTACGTCTTCAGACGATGATTCTACTGCTGCTGCTGACACGACTGCACCAATAATTACATTACTTGGAACAAATCCTGAGACTGCATTTATTGGAGAGACTTATACAGATGCTGGAGCTTCGGCTACTGATGCTGAAGATGGAAATATGACAGCCAATATAGAAACCGTAAATTCTGTTGACACTTCTACTGCGGGAACTTACTCCGTAAGCTATAATGTATCGGATGCGAGTGGAAACGCCGCAACCGAAGTAACACGCACAGTGAATGTTACTTCAGCTGAACAACTAATTATTGGCAACTGGACTTCAGTATCTACAGATTCTGAAGGGTCTTATAACAGTCGAATTACTATTATTGAATCGGGTGAAATGTCGGTATATACAGAAATCACACTCACAACGGGTGCCATAATGCAATCTGTGGATGGGATGACTTGGACTCTGAATGGGAATCTATTTACAACAACGGACACCTTTTTTTATAATGATGATGACGATGATGTAGTAGATACGGCGACAATTACGGTCATCAATCAAAACTCCTTTTCTTTTTTGAGTGACGATGGTGAAACCTTAACGCTTAATAGAGATACAGACTATGAATCTACAATCGTTGGAACCTGGCTATATGTGTTTTTGGAAAACGGATGTCAATATACTATTGAATACGGTTTTTCAAACTCAAACGAGTTTACAGGATCTAACATGAACGATTGCAACGACGACGCGACAACTGTTTCAGGCCCCTATACGACGACTGGTATTCTTAGCGGTGCGATCTATGCTGGAGATGAAGAGCCTGACTCTGAACAAACTTACTTTGCAGTTCAAGGAGATAAGTTTTATCTTTATGTTGAAGAAGGAAATAATGGTAATGTGTTTACTAAACAATAACACAAAAGAGGCGGCTTGAAAAAACTTTACTTTGTCGATTTGAACCTGCCTACCGACAGGTAGGTTCAGATTGACAGATTTTATACTTTTAACCCAGCTTTTTTTTGATTTTAAGAAAACACTTCAGGTTTGATATGACTTGTAATTAAAAATAAATAAGTTGTGTTTTACCACTAATTTTAATTAGTTTTGCATTTAAAACCAATTTAACCATGAAAAATTTACTATTATTATTTACAATTTTCAGTTTAACAGCCTGTACGTCTTCAGACGATAATTCTGCTGCTGACACGACTACACCGCCAACAGCTGCAGAAACCATTATTGGCAACTGGACTACACAATTTACAGAGTCTGAAGGAACTACTACCGGTCGAATTACTTTTATTGAATCGGGTGAAATGTCTATACATATAGAAGTAACCCCAACGGGAAGTGATGAGACAATTTCTTCTGTTGAGGGGAAAACTTGGACGCTAGACGGCGATCAATTTACGACGACGGATACTCTGGAAGATGAAACTGACACGGATACATTGACGGTAAACAACCAAGATTCCATTTCTATTTTTAGGACCGACGGCGAAACATTGAACCTCACTAGAGTTGACGCGTATGAAACATCACTCATTGGCGATTGGGAAGGGACCGATCCAGAGAATTGTATTAGTACTGTTCAAATCAGCTTTACAAATTCAAACACCTATAGCTCTATTGTAACTAACATGGATTGTGAAAACGAGGTGATCAACGTTGGAGGGACTTTTACTAGAAATAGTGGCACTCTTAGTGGTACGCTATCATTCGTAGATGAAATAACCAATGAAACTAACAATGCATATTATGCTGTACAGGGAGATGCGATGCTCCTGTTTTTCGAAGGCAGTGACGATGGCTACGTGCTATTCAAATAATAATATTTCCAAAAAAATACTCTTAGCAACTAGTATCGCTAAATAATATCAAAAAGACGGTCTGAAAAGACTGTCTTTTTTATTGGTATAAAGTGGATGTTTAGAGTTTGGTGAGTTTTGCACTTATCGCATCTACGCAATTAATCCCATCAATGGCAGCAGAAATAATACCGCCTGCATAGCCTGCGCCTTCGCCACACGGATACAAGCCTTTGACGTTGACGTGCTCTAAGGTTTCTAAATTTCGAGGAATGGATATGGGTGACGACGTCCGACTTTCTGGCGCATGCAATACGGCTTCATTGGTGAAATAGCCTTTCATTTTTTTTCCATATAAAGAAAATGCTTTTCGCAAGCGTTTAGAAATCATCGGAGGTAAAACTGTATTAAGGTCTACCGAAACGATGCCCGGTTGGTAAGAGGTCTTAGGAAAGTCTTTAGAAATTTTTCCTTCGACAAAATCGATCATGCGTTGTGCGGGTACTTGCTGTGTTTTTCCGGCCACTTCCCAACAATCGCGCTCCACTTTTTTCTGAAAATCAAGACATACAAAAGGATCTTTTTCTGAGTAATTTGGTAAATCTTTAGGTTCTACACTCACCACAATACCCGAATTTGCATAGGGATTATTTCGCTTGCTTGGACTCCATCCGTTAGTCACTACTTCTTCTTGAGACGTGGCACAGGGCGCAATAATTCCGCCAGGACACATACAAAATGAATAGACACCCTTCCCGTCAATTTGATCGACCAAACTGTAAGAGGCTGGAGGTAAATACGGGTTTTCAACAGCACCGTGGTATTGGATTTTATCAATGAGATGTTGAGGATGCTCCACCCGAACGCCCAACGCAAATGCTTTGGCTTCTAAATGCACCCCTTTTTTATGCAGTAAATAAAAGATATCTCTGGCTGAATGCCCCGTCGCTAAGACAACATTTTGAAAGGGCTTCCATTCAGTGTCGTTAATTTTGAGGGCTTTTATGGCGTTCTCTTCAATTTGAATATCGGTCAGTTTGGCGTTGAAATGTACCTCCCCGCCTGCTTCGATAATCGCTTCCCGCATGGCGGTAATAATGGCTGGTAATTTATTGGTTCCTATATGCGGATGGGCTTCGACCAAAATGTCTTCTGAGGCTCCAAAATGCACAAACCATTCGAGGGCTTTCAGGACATTGCCCCGTTTTTTGGAGCGTGTATATAATTTTCCATCAGAGTAAGTCCCTGCGCCCCCTTCTCCAAAACAATAGTTTGATTCGGGATTGACAATCTGTTCTTTGTTGATGGCTGCTAAATCGCGACGTCTGGCACGCACATCTTTTCCGCGCTCAAACACAATGGGTTTCAAGCCTGCTTCGATAGCACGCAATGCGGCATAGAGCCCTGCGGGGCCTGCACCTATAATCGCAATTTGGGGTTTTGAGTGCACCGCTTGCGATACAAAAGATTGGGGCTGTGTTCGGGTTTCACCAAGCAACCAAAATTCAATTTGTAAATTGAGTTTAATCGATGCTTTTCGGGCGTCGATCGAACGTTTTCGGATGCGCCAATCGATAATATCTGCTGAACGCAGTTTGGCCTTAAAAAGACTTGATTTTAATATAAAATCGGTGTCCTTTTGTTGCGCTGGTTTTATGGTAATTTGTACGAATACACTCATCGTGGCAAAGGTAACTAAAGTTTCCTTGGAATTGTTTAAAAGGCTATTGAACACAAAAACAATTCAACTAAACGCTGTATCAAACTCTGGTTTGATTTTTAATTTTGAGAGAAAAATACAGTATCTGTAGAGAGTACCGCACACACTGACAGCAGGTTGGGTGAAAATAATTTCATTTTTATTGAAAGAAAAAACGATAAGTCCAGTTCTTTTTTTTAAATTTGAATACCCAGATTGCTAATAACCTACTATGCCCCTATTTCAAAATACGGTTGTCACTAGACAGCTCAAGACTCAAAATAAGACCCTCATTTCAGAAAAATGGCTCGCTTATAAAGCCCATTTTTTTAATCCTGCAATCCAAGAAAATATTCGGAATGCCAAAGAGGAACAATACCAAGAAGGTTTTTTAAGAGATTTGTTTGTCACTATTTTTGGATACACTCTAAATCCCGAAACCAATTTCAATCTTACCACTGAACTTAAAAATGCGAAAGACAGCAAAAAAGCAGATGGTGGAATTATTATTGATGGCACCGTTGTGGGGGTTATCGAACTGAAAGGCACCAACACTACGGATTTAGCAAAAGTAGAACCCCAAGCGTTTGGGTATAAAAACAATCAACAAGATTGTGTGTATGTCATTACTTCAAACTTTGAGAAACTCCGATTTTACATCGACAATGCCATTGAACATATAGAGTTTAATCTGTTTACGCTTAGCGAAGAAGCGTTTCAACTTTTGTATGTATGCATCGCTTTTGAGAATATAAAAAAAACCTTCCTAAAAAATTAAAAGAAGAGTCTTTAAGTCAAGAAGAAAACATCACCAAACAGCTGTATAAAGATTACTCGCTGTTTAAACGAGAGTTGTTTCAAAACTTAACTCAACTCAATCCATAATTTGAGGCCTTAGAATTGTTTAAAAAATCTCAAAAATTATTAGATCGATTTTTGTTTTTATTCTTTTCTGAAGACCGAAATTTACTGCCTCCAAATTCTGTAAGACTTATTTTAGAGCAATGGAAAAAGCTAAAAGATTTAGATGCCTACACGCCTTTATACGATCGTTTTAAAAAATATTTTGGGTATTTAAACACGGGCTTTAAAGGCAAACAATACGATGTGTTTGCATACAACGGGGGGCTTTTTAAACCCGATACAATTTTAGCCAATATTACGATTGATGATGAATTGCTTTACACCCATACTCTAAAACTCTCTGAATATGATTTTGAAAGTGAAGTGGATGTGAATATTTTAGGACATATTTTTGAAAACTCCCTCAATGAATTGGATGAAGTGAAAGCCCAATTAGAAGGGCAATCGGTTGATAAAACGACCACCAAACGCAAAAAAGACGGTGTGTTTTATACCCCAAAATACATCACCAAATACATTGTAGAAAACACGGTAGGCAAACTGTGTACCGAGAAAAAAATAGAACTGGACATTAGCGATGAGACGTATCAACACGCCAAACAACGAAGTCGGAAACGACTGGAAACGCTGAACGATTACAGAACTTGGTTGTTACAACTGACCATTTGTGATCCTGCTTGTGGCTCTGGTGCGTTTCTAAATGAAGCGCTTAATTTTCTGATTGCAGAACATCGGTATGTGGATGAACTGTCAGCAAAATATAATAATGATGCCTTAATGCTGAGTGATGTAGAAAATAGCATCCTAGAGAATAATTTATTTGGAGTGGATCTGAATGAAGAATCTGTAGAAATTGCCAAACTCTCGCTGTGGTTACGAACGGCGCAACCCAACCGTAAACTGAACAGTCTTAACCACAATATAAAATGTGGTAATTCTTTGATTGACGATCCCGAAGTTGCGGGCGACAAGGCTTTTAAATGGGAAGAGGAATTTCCAAGTATTTTTAAAGAAAAACATAAAAAACCATACCACATTACAACAACGATCCACGACAGTCGAACTTCAAAAAGAATGGAGAAGTACAAAGTTAGAGAACGACGGGAAGGAAGCACAAAACCTCATGTGATTTATTTTACTCCTGAAGATGATGTGCAGATGACACAAATCATTGCGGATGTTGTAAAAGAAGACAATCTCAATATACTTGCTTATAACATTTGTGGGGACCATATCCATTTGTTAGTGGTGTGCACTATAGAAGAGGTTGCTGCGATTATGCAAAAAATAAAAGGACGCACTTCGTATTTTCACAAGGGGCATTACAAGGGGTTTTACAAGGGGCTTAAGCCCCTTGTGAACAAACCGTTGTGGCAACAAAAATACAGTCCCCCAAAAGAAGTTACCAGTACGGAACAGTTATTGAATACCCTAAAATACATTCAGACGAACAGAAATAAGCACGAATTGCCGCCGCATCCCAAGGCCTTACAAAACACCATTAACGCGCTCTGTTGCTCAGAAGCCGACGCCTTCCGAAGCGAATATGCTGGTGGGTTTGATGTGGTGATTGGGAATCCGCCGTATGTTCAGATACAAAGTATGGGAGCAATTGCCAATGATTTAAAAAATCAAGGGTTTAAAACATTCGAAAAAACAGGGGATTTGTATTGTTTATTTTATGAGTTAGGAACTATTATTTTAAAAGAAAAAGGAATACTTGGGTTTATTACTTCTAATAAATGGATGAGAGCTAAGTACGGTAAATCTTTAAGAAATTATATAATTGACAATACGCAGCCAATTGAAATTATAGATTTGGGTTCTGGTATTTTTGAAAGTGCAACGGTCGATTCTAATCTAATAATATTTGAGAAAAATTCAGAAACAACAAAAAAATCATTTAATGCTATTGATTTATCTAAAGAAAAAACTTTTCTGGATTTCACTATTTATAAAGAGAAAACAGTTGAAATAAATCCCGATTTAAACGAAAATTGGGTGATCTCAAATCCTATTGAATTAAAGATTAAGAAAAAAATTGAAAAAATTGGAACGCCTTTAAAGGATTGGAATATTAAGATAAATCGAGGGATTTTAACCGGCTTAAATGATGCCTTTGTAATTGATGAAAGCACAAAAAATAAGTTAATTAAGAAAGCTGCAAATAATTCAGAAATCATTAAACCCATATTAAGAGGTAGAGATTTAAATAGATATTATGTTGACTACTGTAATCTGTATTTAATTAACACACACAATGGATATAAGGAAAAAAGTGCTGTTAATATTGAAGAATATCAAGACATCAAAGAACACTTGGATGCTTTTCAACCACAATTAACAAAAAGAGGTGATAAGGGTATTACACCATATAACCTGAGAAATTGCGCTTATGTAGATGATTTTTTTAAAGAAAATATTTTTTACCCCGATATTTGTCAGAGACTAAGCTTTTCAATTGTAGATAATATGTTTTCGAATAATACAGGATATTATTTAAACACTAATAATAAATATTTATTGAATATTTTAAATTCTAATTTAATAAACTATTATTATAAGACGATATCGGCTCAACTTGGTGAAACAGGTATTCGATGTTTTACAATTTACATTGAAAATATTCCTATTCCAAAAATTAAAAATTTAGACCAACAACCCTTCATTCTCAAAGCAGACCAAATGCTCTCATTAAACAAAGCCTTGCAAGAGCTGTCTCAAAAATTCCAAAGAACGCTGCTAAGAGAATATGAGTCCCTTTATAAGCTCTCTAAAAAACTAGAAACTTGGTATGCACTCTCCTATGCCGACTTTTTAAAAGAACTCCAAAAGAAAAAAGTGGTATTGTCCTTATCCAAAAAAGTAGAGTTGGAAACTTACTTTTTAGAAGAACAACAAAAAGCGGTTGCACTTAAAACAGAAATCGACCAAACAGACAAAGAAATAGATGCGATGGTGTATGCGTTGTATGGATTAACGGAAGCGGAAATTGCAATCGTTGAGAGTTGTTAACGAAATGAAAAAAAATGTAATCAATAGTGTAGGGAACACACAGTGGCACAATAGTTTAGATATATTACAATTGTGAAATAAACATTATAATTCTATTAAAATAAACATTATTCACAGTACCTTTGCAAAAGCTATGAAAACAATAGAACGTACATGTGCAATTGCGTATTCAATTAATCTTTTAGGGGACAAATGGTCTCTTTTAATATTAAGGGATGTCATCTTGCACAAAAAATCTAAGTTCAAAGAGTTTGTTGAATCTAAAGAGAAAATTGCGACCAATATTCTTGCCAACAGGTTAAAGTTTTTAGTTGAGGAAGGGTTTCTAGAACTCTTAGATCCTGAAGGCTTCAAAAAGAACAAACAATATCTTGCAACGGACCGAGGTCTTTCGGCACTGCCTATTATCATGGAATTGTATTTGTTTTCTATTGACTCCATTGAGGAGTCTGTCTTAAATCCCTCTCAAATTAAAATTAAAAAACAGGTCACTGCCAATCGCAAGGCTTTCGAGAGAAAACGAAAAACAGACTATCTTAAGTTTGTTGAAGGCCTGAGAAATAGTTAACGACTATTACAAACTACGGAACGATTTTTTTTATTCAAAACTGGCTGATGTCAGATTAGAGGTTGTTATTACTTTCTAAAAACTCCACTAAATTTTCAATTTGAAACTGGTAAATTGAGCTATAAACTGAAATTTATTTTCCCAAGACTCGTGAATATAAGCCAGCTCTGACTTATAAACTTATCTTCCATAATTATGTTGGGTTGCAGTCCAACTGAACCTACTCATATTACTACCAGTGAAAACTCTAATTCAACACTTATTTAATTAATTGTTTTTTAAAACAAAAATTACTTGCAAAAAGCGTTTAATTTTAATTATTTTGCGACTCGAAAAAATAACCAATTTTAAATAGAATCGATGAACTTAAAAAGAATGTTTTTTGAAAGACCTGCTCATAATTTTAAAGCCATTGATGGCATTAGAGCCATCGCTGTATTATGGGTTATTATTTTTCATATCTGGATATTTCAACACAACACCTATCCTGACTTATTAGGTCAAGTTGCTCAAAATCCGTTTTTAGTTTGGATTACCAAAGGAGATTTGGGAGTCGATTTGTTTTTTGTGATCAGTGGATTTCTTATTGGAACCATCTTATTTAAGGAGTATAAACGAACACAAACCTTAAACTTTAAATCCTTTTATCTGAGGCGATTTTTAAGGTTGTTTCCTGTCTATTTTTTTTCCATGATCATCGCATTGTTTTTTCTTCATGGTGGTGGCGCCGAGAAATGGGTGACTGCTTGGTCTAATTTATTATATGTAAATAATTATGTATTTAAATCCTATATGGGATGGACTTGGTCATTAGCCATTGAAGAACAGTTTTATATTGTCATTCCTTTTCTCATTGTGTTTCTATTTCCGAAATTTAGAAAAAAATGGATCTTATTTTCCATTTTAGCAATCATACCAGTCGTACTTACCTACTACTACTCAGTTCATATTTTTAATTTTGAAATCCCTTACAATAGAGAGATTTTTGGCGATGAGTGGCAAGAGTGGTTTTGGGGCTACTACATGCTAACACACCTAAGATACGGAGGTTTATTGAGTGGAGTCATAGCGGCTTATATTCATGTGAATCACTCTGAAAAAATCGTTCATTTCTTTAAAAATAAAACAACATTATCAAATTTTTGGATTATTTTAAGTCTTGTAAGTTTGGTTATCATCACAAGCCTATCTCTGGGTCAAGCAGCACCCGTAGAGGAGTCTATATTTTATGAATTGCCCAAAAAATTTGTGGTTTGGTATGAAGTTATTCACCGTGAACTTTTTTCATATGCAGTGGTATTTATCATGATCGCGTGTATGTATTCTAAATCGAGAATAATCGCACCAATCAATACCTTTTTATCGGCAAAAATTTTCTACCCAATCGCAAAAATATCTTACTCTATATACTTATTTCATGTGATGTTTATGGAGTGGTTTTTTCCAATGTTTTCAGAGTATGCAGAAGACAGTTTAACAAGCTTACAAATTGTGTTTGTAAATGGAGTCATCTCTTTAATAATTTCTGTGATCGTTGCTGCCCTGATGGTTATTTGGATTGAGGAACCGTTTAATACCTTAAAAAATAAACTAACCTCAAAAAAATAATCTTAAAAAAAGCATCTATCTTAGGGGTTCAAACATTTTTACAAGAAATTGAAATAAAGAATTTTACACTTGAACAAGCCCAAACACTTATGCTTTCAAGTACTCAACAGCTTTAGAAATAATTAATCGTACAGGTTCTATTACCAAGCGAATTTTATTTATAAAGAGGCTGATAATGCTTTAGACGCTGTTATTAATTTTTAAATATCGTGAAAAATTCATGTTAAGAAAAAATCAAAACCTAGGAAACCAATAGTTATTACACAAAAATTTCTTGATTTTTTTGTATATTTGAATATACTATCATTGCTATGACAACAATAATTATTGATAAGGATTTGAATTTTTCTAAAACTCATTTTAGAAATATTGAGGAATTACAAATGGAAATTTTGTTGATGAATGAACGTTCAGAACTTTCTCCTGAACATATCCGAATTTTAAAAGAACGAGAAAAAGAAGCGGATAATGCTACTAATGATGGTTTTACATTTGAAGAATTAAAAGCCAGTATTCGTCGTAAAAATGGCTAATTTTTATACGCGTCCACTTGCCCAACAAGATGCTCAAGAAGTTGTCGATTATTATGATGACTTAAATCCAAAACTTGCCAACTCTTTTTTAGCTGAACTAGAGCAATGTTACAACAAAATAAAGCAAGCCCCCGAAGGTTGCCAAAAGCGATTAGGCAATATCCGAGCGGCTTTTCTTGAAAAATTTCCGTTTGGTGTGTACTATAAGATTTATGGTGAAAAAATTGTTGTTATTGCAATTTTACACACGAACAGGAGTCCTTCCATTTGGAAAAAACGGTGAGATTTCAACAAAATAGAAATAATCCATTTCCCAAAGTTTTACCAATCCTTAGCTAAACCAATTATTTCTAAAGAAACGGACAAAACACATTCTAAAATTTAGTCATAAAAAAATCTAACCTTTCTGTGAAGCTTTACTAGTAGCGGGAACTGGATTCTTTCCTACCCCTTGTTTCGGAAAAGGCCGGAGTATAAAGTTTAAACAAAGGATCCTCTGATTATGAGCCAGATGCTCTAACCAATCAATTGTTTGATTAGGTTGTTTTCTAATATTGCTTCTGATTGGCGGCTCTTTATTGGGGGTTAAAAATAGATTTGTAATTCTTCTCTATCTCTATTACTTCTTCATCTCTAAGCGATGTAAATTCTTTTCCTCTGGCTCGTTTTGAAAGCTTCCCTTCATTCTGATCAAGAAAACGGACCAAAAGAGCCACTAATTTGTCTGGCATTTCGAATTCATCATCTAAATATCTCTTGAACTTGTCATAGTTCGTTAAGTAACTAATTTCATTCGGAATGATATTTTCTATGGTGTCTTGTACACAATCATACAAAAATTCTGCTTGTTTGGTGGCGTCAAAAAATCTGTAATAATCTAAGGTTTCATTTAATACCCTTACATTATGGTCTTCTGTTTCTTCCCATTCAATAAAATCTAATAATGGGTGTGAATAACCCTGTAGTACTCTGCGATAATCATCTATATGATCTAAAATTGATGATGATACTGGAAATATCATTCCTTGCTTAGAGAATTTCTTTTTAGCAAGTACGTGATGGATTAAGTACCGATGAATCCTTCCGTTCCCGTCTTCAAATGGGTGGATAAACACAAGTCCAAATGCAACTATTGTTGCTGTTAATACTGCATCTAAGTTGCTATTCAATAATTTATCATTGGTCATTAGAAGTCCGGAAATCAATGTCTCCAAGTCGTCCCATTTCGCTGAAATATGATCAGGCAATGGCTCTCCTGATGATCGATCATGTTCGCCAATAAAGCCTCCTTTTTCGCGAAATCCCATTTCTATGAATCGTTCGTTTTCGATTACAATTTGCTGTAAACGAATGATTTCTTCTTTTGATAAATCTTTAGATCCGGCTTGCCCTATTGCCTGTCCCCATCTTGCTGCACGTTTGCTTTTCGGGCTTTCACCCTCTATGGTAAATGACGCTTTTGAATCTTTCAACAAGAGGTATGCAGATGCTCTTTGCAATACATCTTTTCGAAATCTACTTAAATAAGTTTCCTTTTTTTCGGAATAATTATCGAAAATGTATTTTTCCAACTTCTCTGATTTCCTAATTAATGGACAATAACTAATGGTTCCTGGTAGATTATTAATGACCAAATGACGTGACGATTTTTCACCTTCTATTGCGTATTGAATCTTTTCATCTATTGCAGGAACGTAACTTCGTTTAGTTAATTTTTCTTTTCCAGGAAGTTCCTTTTCTAAGATCCACTCTATTAAAAACCATATTCTACGCGAATACTGTCCTTCTGGTTCTATATTAACCAAGAATGCTAATTGTTTATCAGAATAATGTTTTGCCAATTGACTAAATACCAAAAGGTTTACCCCTTCGTATTTTAGTGCAAATACCAATTGACGATATAACGATTCTATTTCAGAAATAGCCGTACTGTCTTCTGGTAAATATTTATCAGGAAATACCTTCCATTGATCTGTTTCGTATCTTTTATTTCGGTTACAAACCATCGAAATTTGATCTGAAATAGGGATTTTAAATCCGAGTGTATTAATTACACAAGCATACCCTACGACACATCCCTCTTCCGGAAGTCTTCTTCCAAGAAAAACATGCGCAGATTGAGAAAAATGAGCGCTATTCATATCTATTCAATAATTTTAAGCGTAATTTACAAGAAAAATACGCGCAACACAAGAAAAATACGCGCAAATTACTAACCCTGAATAAATATGCGCGCAATATATTCATACAAACATCTTTTGCAACAGCCCGTTTTTAAAGGTTTGGATTTAGGTTATTTGATTGTTTACACACTCTATTTTGGTGTCGATACGCGATGAATAGGTAGCGAGAACTGGATTCTTTCCTACACCTTGTTTCGGAAAAGTCCAGAATAAGGGAAGCTGTATCAAGCAAAACTCGTGTTGCTTTGCAACACTCTGGTTTTATGGCCTAAAAATTTAAGAAGCTAGCTTCAAAATTTTGGTCATAAAAAAAACCTCTTGATTTCTCAAGAGGTTTTGCTAGTAGACAACTCTATTGAAATATCGAACTTAAGTTGTACTCCGAGAGA
>TARA_B110001469_G_scaffold57532_1_pt1 | contig 28795 bp, 25 predicted proteins | sample TARA_B110001469 | Tara Oceans TARA_B110001469 (sample SAMEA4397034) | marine metagenome | biome: Polar Biome; feature: [SRF] surface water layer (ENVO:00010504); material: water (ENVO:00002006), including particulate matter (ENVO:01000060) such as... | depth 5 m
ACTTAACTTTTTTGTTGGCTTTACCAATATCAGTAGTGAGTAATAGGGAGCTAATAATAGCAACCCCTGCTAATGATATAGCCATCGTCGCTATTGCAAATTTAAAACCTAAAACTGCCAGTAAAAACGCCCCTAAAAAGAATCCAAAGCCTTTTAGTGCATTTTTTGAACCTGTTAACAATGCAACCCAATGAAATAATTGCCCTTGTTGCTCATTTGGCACTAAGGTTTTGATGCTACTTTTAGCACTCATTTTATTCAGGTCTTTAGCCATACCGGATATTGCTTGGGATAGCATTACCCATGTTATGGTTAAATAATCAGTCGGAACAACAAGCATTATCAAAGCACTGACTTGCAAAAACAAACCAATATTCATGGTTTTATTTAAACCAATTTTAGCCCCCAGCCAACCACCAACAAGGTTAGTTATCACACCAAAAATTTCATAAAATATAAAAAGTGATGCGAGGGCTAATGGTGAATAACCCAGTTGATGAAAATGTAATAAAATCAACATTCTCAAAGCGCCATCCGTCAAAGTAAAAGCCCAATAACTAGCAGTTATCACTAAGTATTGTTTTATTGCTTGCGGCAGTTGTTTTATTTTTTTAATCATTGATGAGTATGCTTGATAAAAACAAACATTCCATGGCTATTTTACGACTAACAACATCAATTCAGCCGTACGATTAACATAGCCCCATTCATTGTCATACCAAAGATACATTTTTAATTGAGTATCATTTATCACCATAGTTGACAAGGCATCAACTATGGATGAACGAGGGTCAGTTTTATAATCAACCGATACCAAAGGTTTGTCTTCGTAGCCTAAAACTCCCTTTAATTGACCTTCTGAAGCTCGTTGCATTAATTGATTAATTTCATCCGCTGTTGTTGCTCGATTTAATTCAAAGACACAATCGGTAATTGAGGCATTAGTTAAAGGCACACGAACGGCATGACCATTTAACTTACCTTTAAGTTCAGGAAAAATATGCGTTATCGCAGTTGCTGAGCCAGTAGTTGTTGGAATCAAGCTTTGGCCACAAGAGCGTGCTCGTCGCAAATCTTTATGAGGGGCATCGATAATAGTTTGCGTATTAGTAATACTATGAATGGTCGTCATACTACCGTGCTTTATACCCACAGTATCTTGCAACACTTTAACAACCGGCGCTAAACAATTAGTGGTACAAGAAGCGGCGGTTACTATTTTATGTTTACTCGCATCAAATAACTGATGATTAACCCCCATAACAATATTCAATACTCCTTCTTCTTTTACTGGTGCGGTAACAACAACACGTTTAACCCCCTGCTCAAGATAAGCTTCTAACTTAGCTTTTGTTTTCATTACGCCAGATGCTTCAACGACGATGTCGCATCCAGACCAATCAGTATCAGAAATAGCGATATTCGCTGATACTTTTAATACTTTATCACCAAGGGGGTGACTAACCGTCATCATGTTATTAACGTTTTTAGCTTCAAACTGCCAACGACCATGAATAGAATCAAAATTAATCAAATGTGATAACGTATCAACATCGCCAGCGGGATCATTAATTTGCACAAATTCGAACTCAGGAAATTCCCAAGCCGCACGCATCACTAAACGTCCCATTCGACCAAATCCATTGATCCCTACTTTAATTGTCATCGGTTTTCCTATTTTAATGCTATAAAAGAAAAACGTTAACCAGCAAGAAAGCTGATTAACGTTTGAAAAAATATTTTAATAAATCAAATTAATCTATAATGGCTAGATCACCTTTACTTTGTAACCAAGTTTTGCGATCCCCTGCTCGTTTTTTAGACAGTAACATATCCATCAATTCCATCATTTCGGGGTGGTCATCAACAGTCAACTGCACTAAGCGCCTGGTATTTGGATCCATTGTTGTTTCACGAAGTTGTAACGGGTTCATTTCGCCCAAACCTTTAAAGCGTTGAACATTGACTTTACCACGTTTTTTCTCAGCTTCGATACGATCTAAAATACCATCTTTTTCTTCTTCATCAAGCGCATAAAAAACCTCTTTACCAATATCAATACGATATAAAGGTGGCATAGCAACATATACATGGCCCTGCTGAACTAAAGGTAAAAAATGTTGAGTGAATAATGCACAAAGTAAAGTCGCTATATGAAGACCATCGGAGTCAGCATCAGCAAGAATACATATTTTACCATAACGCAACTCAGTTAAATCATCACTATCGGGGTCAATGCCTAAGGCAATAGAGATATTATGAACCTCTTGCGATGCTAATATCTGCTCTGAGTCAACTTCCCAAGTATTTAAAATTTTACCTCGCAATGGCATAATGGCTTGGAATTCACGATCCCTTGCTTGTTTAGCACTGCCGCCAGCAGAGTCACCCTCCACTAAAAATATCTCGGTGCGATTGAGGTCTTGGCTACCACAATCTGTCAATTTCCCCGGTAATGCGGGACCTTGAGTGATTTTTTTACGAATGATTTTTTTACTGGCGCGTAACCTACGTTGAGCATTTGAAATACAAAATTCAGCTAACGACTCAGCAATTTCAGTATGCTCGTTTAACCATAAACTAAAAGCATCTTTAACCACACCAGTAACAAATGCCGCACACTGCCTTGACGACAGTCGCTCTTTTGTTTGTCCTGCAAATTGTGGATCTTGCATTTTTACTGATAAAATATAACTACACTTGTCCCAAATATCGTCTGGCGTTAATTTAACACCTCGGGGAATAAGGTTACGGAACTCACAAAATTCCCTCATTGACTCTAAGAGGCCCTGGCGAAAACCATTAACATGAGTACCCCCTTGAATAGTAGGTATGAGGTTAACATAACTTTCACCAATACCCTCTCCCCCTTCAGATAACCATGTCACTGCCCATTCAGCTGCTTCATTGTGAGAAATAAAACTGCCAACGAAAGGTTCTTCAGGTAAATTAATATAACCTTTAACGGACTCTTTTAAATAGTCTGTTAGGCCTTCTTCATAACACCAGTCATATTTTTTGTCTTCAATTTTATCATGAAACTTAATAGTTAAACCTGGACAAAGTACCGCTTTAGCCTTTAATAAATGAGTGAGTTTTAAGGTTGAAAACTTATTCGAATCAAAATATTTAGCATCAGGCCAAAATTTCACCCTTGTCCCGGTATTCCTGCGGCCAACAGTACCTATTTCGTGTAGTTCCTCAACTTTTTCACCATGTTCAAAAGCAATTTCAAAAACTTTACTGTCTCGGCGAATGGTCACATCTACTCTTGTTGACAAAGCGTTTACTACAGAAATACCCACACCATGTAGACCACCAGAAAATTGATAATTTTTGTTAGAAAATTTACCACCCGCATGTAATTTACAAAAAATGAGTTCCACACCTGAGACTCCCTCTTCAGGGTGAATATCAACGGGCATACCACGGCCATCATCAATAATTTCCAATGACTGGTCTTTATCTAGAATAACGGTTATGTTTTGTGCGTGACCCGCAAGCGCTTCATCTACTGAGTTATCAATAACCTCTTGACCTAAATGATTGGGTCGAGAGGTATCAGTATACATTCCAGGACGATGGCGAACAGGGTCTAAGCCACTAAGGACTTCGATGGAACCAGCATTATATTCTTCGGTCATGTTAAACTTCTGATAGTGTTATTTTTATAATAAGTTAAGTACGGGCTAAAACGAATTAAGATTAAAGAACTTTGTTATTGTTGGCAACATTTTTTCAAAACCAACAAAACTATGATCGCCACCTTGTTGTTTAATCAAATGCGCATTTTGGTAAAAATTTATCGCTTGATGATAATCTAACACTTCATCACCTGTTTGTACCATTAGCAAATAATTATTTTTTAACAAAGTTTGTTGCTCTAGGCTTTTCAAATCAACAATAAAGTCGGTAGTCACTTGATAAACCTCCTGAGTATAAGGATTGGTTTGCTCACCCAAATAATCGACCAGTAAATGATAAGGTTTAACTGCAGGGTTAATAACTGCCGCGGGTCGTTGATACTTTTCTGCCAAATAGGTAGCAAAATATCCCCCTAAAGAAGAGCCGATAAAATACCATTGACAAGATGGTGTCGAATGCTGCTCGATTAATTGTTCAAGTTGAATAATCGCCGCTTTAGGGTTACTGATAATTTGAGGGCAATAAAAGTTTATCTCTGGAAAGTGTTCAGTAACATATTGCTGAGTTAATTTTGCTTTTTCAGACAATGGCGATGAGTTAAAGCCATGTAAATAAAGGATGTTATTGATCATTGTAAACGGTATCACTCATTCGCTTTTTATTAATATCTTTTTCATCAATATAATGTACTGATGATGTTATGTTTTTTTGATCATCCAGATAAAACAATCGGTACCCAGGCCCTTGCTCTAAAGCTTGTACGCTATTGGCTAAAGGATCAAACTGTATAGAGGTTGCTGGGCAAGTATAAACAGTGACATTCCCTGTAGACACATCAGGAAATAATGTTAATGCGCGATGAATATGTCCACAAGCAATACCTGAAATAGATGCGTGATTATTAATAGTTTTCCAAAAAAGATCCGCTTGTTGTAAACCATGTTTATCAATAAAATAACCAACATCTACTGGGTGATGGTGCATAAAAATGAGCTGTCGTTTTTTACTGTCAATACTACCGCTGATTTTCAGGAGTTCATCTTCATCCACTTGACCTGCAGGCCCTTCTATAACTTTACTTTTACTCTCTACTAACAGTATTTGCCATTCGTTATTTTGAATTAACTTGTCAGACAAAAATGGTGCATTTATAAGGTGCTTATTAAGTAATTCAGTTTCATCATGATTACCACTTAAAAACAAAACTGGCACTGATATATTATTTTGTTTAATTGCTCGGGCAAATAATTGATACGACTCTTCACTATGATCTTGCGTTAAATCCCCGGTGAATATTAAATAATTGATGGCTTTATTTTGTTTAATTTCTGCTAAAACACTGACAAAATGCTGATAAACATTTTTACCACAATGTAACGAGTCTTCGTCAGCAAACAAATGGCTGTCACTGATTTGGGCGATAATAAGGGGATTATTCAAAAAAACCTCGGTGTCATCAATACGAACATAAATATTTTACTCTGTCATTAGATATGAAAAACTTACAGTAAGGTCAACTTAACTTGACCTAATCGAAGACAAAGTTGTAGCCACTCATTTAAAAACAAATTGATCTGATGTTTTTCATCAGGTTGATGCATATCACTATTAGGATAATCATAGCGGGGTTTAACTTGACGAATATCCTGCGAACTAATCACCTCAGCCATGCGCGCGTCATGATATAGACGAAGCACCATCGACGGGCGAAATAATTTAGCTAAAGTGGGTGATAATCGGTCAATATTATTAGTATTGTCTTGATTGATATTATTTTTGGTAATAAAAACATTCACATCTTGGGAAATACTCACTAATGACGTATAGCGTGTTACTTCTTTTACCGTCACCGTATAGGATAGGAAGTCAGATATAAAAAAACAGCGTTGCTCGCCTACACATTCTTTATTGGCTAATACTTTTAGCATTAACATGTAATTAGTGTCACAAAGATTCATTAAAGAAGATAAACTTATTTGATATTTTCGAGCAAGGTTGCCCATCTTAGTGGTCTCCGTTTAGTATTTTATCTTGTAAAGATTGATAGTTTAATGCCAACCATTGTAAAGCAATAATAGTGGCTGCGTTATTAATTCTCCCTTGAGAAAGTAACGCCATTGCCTCGCTGCGTGGCATTATATGAACTAAAATATCTTCACCTTCGCCCTCTAAACCATAAACGGCATTATCATTATTAAGTTCAGAGCTATCAATACAAGCGGCATAAAGATGAATTTTTTCACTCATCCCCCCTGGACTAGAAAAATAACTCATAATATTGATTAAATCATCGGAAGGGATAATTAAGCCAGCTTCTTCTTCAGCCTCTCTGATGGCAACATCTTCGGGATTTTCATTAAGGTTAAACATCCCTGCAACAAACTCTAATAACCAGGGAGTTTCACCTTCTCGAATAGCACCTGGTCTAAATTGTTCTAACAAAACAACTTGATCTAACTTAGCATCATAAGGCATTAATACTACAGCATCACCGCGCTCAAAAATCTCTCGCGATAATATATCACTCTGACTTCCGTTAAATAATTTATGAGATAGTTGATAACAGTCGATTTTAAAAAAACCTTGAAAGCGTGTTTCTACATTATGAATGGTTAAGTCTTTTAAACTGTAGTTATGCTTAAATCGTGTTATTGGTTGATTTTTTTTTGTATTCATTAGTAGCCAAAATAAATTAGTGTATTGAAATATTTGAAATAATATTTTGTTACACTAGTATACACAGGTAAACACTTATTTTATTTGGTTAAAGTGAAAACCCCTGTAGGATAGTATCAAAATATGCCCAACACATATGTAAACTAATGGGTTATAAAATAAAAATGTAGATAAAAGGGATTACCCACACATGAAAAAAACACTTATATCGCTCATTATTGCTTTAACAAGTGCTACTGTAAGTACTAATCTTTATGCAGAAGATTTAATGACTGTTTATCGACAAGCAATGGCAAATGATCCCGTGGTATTAAAAGCGACGGCACAATATATGATAGCCCAAGAAGATATCGAAAGCGTGCGCGCGCTATTGCTGCCCCAAATAAATGCTTATGGTGGATATACAAAGAGTGAGTCTGAGAGTGAACCATTCACTGCCCTTTTGCCGATAGGAACGGTAGTCTCGACCAATACTGATTCAATGAACTATGGCGTTCGTTTAGATATGCAGCTTTACCATCATGATTCATGGCTACGTTTAGCCATCTCTAAAAAAGCGGCTCACCGCAGTGATATTAGTTTACAGTCTGCCAAACAAGAATTAATCACCCGTGTCTCACAGGCTTATTTTAATTTATTAAGCGCAAGGGATGACTTAGAGTTCGCTACTGCAGAAAAAATAGCGATCGAGCGTCAATTAGAACAAACAAAACAACGTTATTCTGTTGGTTTAACAGCAATTACTGATGTTCATGAAGCACAAGCACAATACGATACCGCGGTATCTTCTGAAATACTTGCTGAAAATGGTATTTATACGGCAGAAGAAGCGTTAAGAGTAATCACTAATGTTTATCCTCGTGAGCTCAATATTTTAGATACTGACTTATTTAGTACTTCCAGACCTGTGCCCGACAGTGCCGATGAATGGCAAAAAATAGCAGAGGCAAGAAATTTAAATTTGATATCACAAAAAGTGGCTGTTGATATTGCCAAAGAAAATATTAGTATCTCGCGTTCTGGTCATTACCCAACCATCGATTTAAATGGTAGCTACGGAAGTAATCAGCGCGACTCAGAAACGGATGGATTTGACCCTACCTCAAGCCCATATTTAAATAGTTACTCTGTTGGTGTTACTTTAAGCTTACCTATATACTCCGGTGGTTCGGTAAATAGTGCCGTAAATAAAGCCCAACAAAGTTACGTTTCATCGAGTCAAGACTTGGCCTTAACACACCGTGGTGTCGTTAGAGATACTCGTAATGCTTACAACACGGTTATCGCTGCCGTTTCGGCAACCAAAGCGTTTAAGCAATCAGTGGTCAGTGCCACCAAAGCATTAGAAGCAACAGAAGCTGGTTTTGAAGTAGGTACCCGTACTATAGTCGATGTGCTTGATAGCACACGTAATTTATATAATGCTAAACGTAACCTCTCAAAAACACGTTATGCCTATATTCAAAACGTTTTATCATTGAAAAAATCAGCAGGTACCATTACCCCTCAGGATCTCCAAGATATTAACAAGGGTTTGATGGTGGCAACCCAGTAATTAAAATCAGTATAGAAACCGCTTAACTAAAGAGTTAAGCGGTTTTTTTATGTCAAAAAGATCTATATCTAAAAACATTAAAAAAGAACCTTAATCAAAGACATTAATGTAGCTTTCTAAGGCGCTTTATTTTAAGCAAGAATAAAGTTCTTTACTACAAGAATACTCAACCTAGTAAAAAGTTAATTAATAATCGACAAAAATAAATTAGTCTATTTAATGTTAACTACTAACATCCTTAGTCACAATTTAGATATAATATAATACAGAGAATGATAGAAATAACCATAAGTGAATATAATTAGTGAGTAGAAATTCAATATTACAGCCCGACTTTAAAGTTTCTTTTCTATTACCTAAGTACTGGCTTACATGGCTAGCGGTTTTTATTTTATATTCTATCTCTTGGCTCCCTTATAAATTTCAATTAAGTCTAGGTAGAGTAATTGGCCGGCTATTATTTAAAATAGCTTCAAGTCGAAAAAAAGTGGCCTTAACAAATTTACAATTATGTTTTCCTGATTTACCAGATAGTGAACATCAGCGTATTTTAAAAGTTAATTTTGAAAACACGGGTATCGCATTATTAGAAACCGGCATGGGTTGGTGGTGGCCAAATTGGCGTGTTAATCGTAAAGTTACTTTTATAGGTTTGGAGCATATTAAAAAAGCGCAATCAGAAGGCAATGGCGTTTTATTGCTTACGATGCATTATTTAAGTGTTGAAATGAGTTGTCGAGGTGTTGGTCACGGCAATCCTATGGTGGTTTTTTATCGTCCGCATAACAATCCATTGATGGAGTACTTTCAGTTTAGAGGCAGAGGAAGAGCCAATAAATACATGTTAGGTAAACGCGATGTTAGGGGTTTAATAAAAGCGTTAAAAAATAAAGAAGCCTGTGTTTATCTTCCTGATCAAGACTACGGACGCAACAAGAGCTTATTTGTTCCATTTTTTGGTGTTAAGGACGCAGCAACAACCAAAGGGACATTGATTTTCGCTCGTCAAAAAGAAACTAAAACTATGATGTTTATTCCAACAAGGAATGATGATGGTAGTGGTTATACTATTGAAATAAAACCACCTTTAGATAATTTTCCCACCGATAACGATGAAAATGACTTAATTAGAATTAACCAAGAGTTAGAAAAAGCTATTTCCCAAAAACCTGAACAATATATGTGGTTACACCGCCGTTTTAAAACTAGGCCAGATAAAGATGCCCCGTCATTATATAAGTAAGACACTAAAAACTTCAATTCTATTTAGACGTTCGGTATAGGCCAGTTTTAACACTGGCCTTAAAGCTTTCTTTTTTGAACTTTACCGAATGATGTCATTTATTAATAGGTGTTCACTAATAACATCAACATTGGGTTACTGGTCTTTTCTTCGATAAATCAGTGATTACCTGCCATTAATATTAGGTAAAAAACTTTGCCAAATATTAACTATATCGCCAGCATATTGTTTAAATATATGTTCCTCTAAAAGTGAATCCTCGTCTTGTAGTGCCGCTCTATGGCTCTGGTCTCTTAATTGACAATAAGCCTGAGTTAATAGTTTTTTTTGCTGATTATCAATAATATCGGACAAATAAAGCTCAGTAAATATGCTGACATTATCAGAATATTTTGCAACATTGGGGTATTGATGACTATTTTTTAATACCAGATACTGAGCTAAAAACTCAATATCAACTAACCCACCCATCCCCTGCTTTATATCAATATCACGTTGATGCGATTTATCCAGATGATTACGCATTTTATCTCGCATCTTAATTACATCTTGTGCTAGTTTTTCGGGTTCTCGAGGTAGGGACAGTATTTGTTGGCGTAAGCTATTAAATTTATTAATAATATCTTTGTGACCATACACTGCTCTTGTTCTAACTAACGCTTGATGTTCCCATGTCCAGGCACCTTCACGTTGATATTGTACAAAAGTGTTAAAATGCACAACAAGTAAACCAGAATTACCCGAAGGTCTTAATCTCATATCCAATTCGTACAAAATACCACTGGCCATACGCGTATTAAAAATATGCATAATTCGTTGTGCTAGTTTCATATAAAAGACACTAGAGAGCACTTGCTTATCACCATTAGTGACTTCAGTTGCTTTAGAATAATGCAAAAAAACCAAATCTAAATCTGAGCTGTAACTTAACTCTCGACCCCCTAACTTCCCATAACCGATAACAGCAAAACCTTTATTGTCATGCACAATAGTTGACTCAGGAACACCATACCTTTTAGCGATTTGTTGCCAAGCTAAATTAATAACCTCAGAAATAGTAGCCTCTGCTAAAGCGGTTAAATGATCGCTTACTTTCATTAACGGCAAAACACCCACAATATCAGCCGCCGCGATTCGTAATTGCTGCGCCTGTTTAAATTGACGTAAGGTATTCATTTGCGCCTCAACATCTTCTTCAGGTACTCGTAACATGATTTCACGTAACTCTAGCGCATAGTCAGATAGCGCAGGAGGGTTATTCAAAAGTTTAGGATCAATTAACTCATCAAGTAAAATAGGATAAGTGGCAATGTGCTCAGCAACCCAAGGACTGGCTTGACAGAGCCTAATAAGGTGCTTTAACGCCCCTTCATTTTCAAATAACAGTTCTAAGTAGGCTGTTCGGGTAGTGACTTTATTGAAAACAATCAAAATACGACTTAGCGTTATTTCTTTAGCATGAGATTGTTGGAGATGCCAAAGCAATAAGGGAATAAGCTTATCTAAAACTTGTCGGCCTCGATTGCCAATACTTCGTTTAGTAATATGATCTCGAAAAGTCTTTAATTCTTGCCAAATCAGGTCAGTATTCCAAAAATCAGCTTCTTGTCTTATCCACTCAACACAGTTTTCATCTTGCCATTCGCTATGCCATAAAGTTAGCCAATGTTCATTTTCCCCTTGATGATTAGGACTTTCTTCACCGATGAGTGAAATAAATTTTTGATGCACACCAGACATATGCCGATTTAAAATATCAAGAAAATCAGACCAAGAATCAATATTCATAACCTGCAATATTCTTACTTGATCTAATTCATTATCAGGTAGCATTTGTGTTTGCTGATCGTTAAGCGCTTGAATAATATTTTCAACACGGCGTAAAAACCGATAGGCACTTTCTAAGACACTTTTACTATTGTTAGATAATTCACCTTCTTTAACTAAAATAGGTAGCACAGATAATAAGCGTCGTTGTTGAAGTTCCTTTACTCTTCCCCCTCTGATGAGTTGAAAAACCTGAACAATAAATTCAATTTCTCGAATACCACCGGCTCCTAGCTTTATATTATTGACTAGGTTTTTACGCCGAACCTCTTGCGCTATCATAGCTTTCATCCGACGCAGTGATTCAATAACACTAAAATCAATATAACGACGATAAACAAAAGGTCTAAGGGTATCTACAATCTCTTGATGATATGGGCTAATCCCAAGCAATCGCCCTTTAAGCATGGCATAGCGCTCCCAATCTCTCCCCTGTTCCTGGTAATAGTCTTCCATCGCATTAAAGCTCATCACTAAGGGGCCACTTTCACCAAAAGGACGAAGTCGCATATCAACACGATAAACAAAACCGTCTGCTGTTTGTTGATCTAATGCCGAAATCAACTTTTGCCCCAAGCGGGTAAAAAATTGTTGATTGTCTAAACTTCGACGAGCGCCTAAAGTGACACCTTGTCGTGGGTAAGTAAAAATCAAATCAATATCGGAAGAGAAATTAAGTTCTTTTCCACCAAGTTTACCCATACCATAGACTAAAAGTGGTATAGCTTTATTAAGATCATTTTTATCTTGTGGTACCCCCCAAAGTTGCTGACATAAAGTGGTTAACCAATCAAGTGCGCCAAGAATTAAGCTATCTGCTAATAAAGACAATCGCTCTAAAGAGCTCTCTAAAGGGATATCGATTATAAGATCGGCAAATGCAATATTAACCATTTCCTGTAAGCGAAAGCGACGAAGTGTTCGGTGCAATTGTGACTCATCAACACAAGTTATTAATAAAACTGCGAGCAACTTTTGATAATCAGGACATTTTTCATTATAAACGCGAGAAGAAGAAAATAGTTCAATCACTAAATCAGGTGCCTGCATAGCACTATTAAAAATGAAATCACTCAGTGCGATAGCCTTTTGAAAATCAATTAATTGTGGTGCAGATAAATGTTCAACATATTCGCTATGCTGTTCATTAAATTTCTGCCAATTTTTCAGCGATTCTTGCTGCAGTTTTAAACTAAATTCTTTCATATTAATGATAAAGTCATTTCTGTAAAATTAAATGTTAGACATACTATGCCTATGGTGATACTAATAACAACAATCATAGCATTTTTGACATATATGCCACTTATTTTTAAATAAAGGTAAGCTGCATTATCATACATGGATTAAATACTTCAACCTTAATTTAGATCGAGTTTTAGTTTGAATTTTAGCTTAAATAAACAACTCAGTTATTCCATTTCTTTTATAGCTTTATTGCTGCTCAGTGCCTGCAGCGATCCACTTAAAGGAAAAATCAACCAACAAATACCTCTTAGCGAACAACGTGTTAAACAACTAGCTAAAGCACTTGATACAAATCAAGTCCGCAATGCCAGCTTGATTAACCAGTATGCAGAAAAAGTTGCACGTAAAAAGCCTTCTTTAACGGCACTAGTTGATGAGTTTCGTAAAGATGCCACGTCGCAAGGTCAAATGTTTAAAGCCTTAGAAAACCGTTTGAGTACGGTTAAAACCCAGCCTAATATGTTTGCAAATAACCAAGCGATATATGATGAATTAATCAATATTTATCAGGCTGCTGACCCATTACTTTATTCAGATGCATTAAGTGATCCGTTAAATGTACTAGCAGACATGTCTGATGGCGAGTTACCGAGAGTTAACTCACTATCAAAAACTCAAAGTAAAAAGGCTAACAACGCCCAAGACTTTGGTACGGGTCAACAGTTAATTGGCAATCCAAGTTATGGTAATTGGCAAACGGGTAGTAATGGTATGTCATTTTGGGCATGGTACGGTATGTACTCAGTAATGGGTGACTTGTTTGGTCGCCGAACCTCTTATAATGACTGGGGTCGCTCTCGAAATTACAGTTATTACAACGATTATGGGCGGACTCGCTATAGTTCACCTTCGCAGTTAAAAACACAAAACAAGCTTGATACCCGCGCCAGTAAATCCTTTGATAGTAGAGGTAAAAAATACACGAGTGCCTATAGCAAAAACCGTACGGGGTCTTCCAGTTTATCTTCACAAAGTAAAACGGCACAAACTAGCGCGAACCGCTTTAGAAGCAGTAGTGTCAATAAGAGTAAATCAAGTTATTCAAAGTATAAATCTAAAAATGCCAGTTTTAGAAATAGCAGTAGTAATACTTCTAGAGGTTTTAGACGTGGCAAGTAGCTTTGTTACCTAGGGACCTTTACATACAAAAACTGGCCATAAGAATAAATGTATAAACTTTTAGCAACATTTAAAGTTTCAAGAAAGAATTTTATTAGGAAGCACCATGGAAAATTTAATTGAAATCACAGGGTTAAATCAAGATCTACTTATATTCTTAGCGATTGATTTAACTATTGCTATCGTATTACTCGGCGCTATGCGCTTTGTTTCTGGGTTATCTGCTGGGGTAAATACCCAAGAAGAACTGGCACAAAAAGATAATTTTGCCTTTGGTATTAGCTTGGCAGGCAGTATTGCTGCATTAGGTATTGTCCTTACTGGTGCAATTACCGGTGAAACGGCGAGTAGCTTTATGATGGAAGTTGTTGGCATGTTATCTTACGGGCTATATGGCTTAATTTTAATTAAAGTTGGCCGGGTTATTCACGATAAAATTGCTTTACAACAAATTGATAAAACTGCATTGATTAAAGAGAAAAACCTCACAATAGGTTTAGTTGATGCTGCTGGAGCAATCGCAACAGCCATCATTATTCGCGCAGTTTTATTATGGGTTGATGGTTTAGACCTTAATACCTTTATTGCTATTACTAGTGGTTTTGTTGTTGCCCAAACAATGCTAGTACTGGTCACTCGAATTAAAGAAAAACAATACGCAAAAAACAATCAACAAGATAGTCTTCAAGAAGCATTAGCCAATGGCCAGTTAGCATTAGCTGTCCGTTACTCCGGTCAGGTTATCAGTACCGCATTAGCTGTTAGTGCGGCAAGTCACTTCTTAACTTATAGTCCAGAAACATTAGCAATTAACCTATTAGGTTGGTTAGTCTTTGGTATTATCATGACCATTTTAGTGGCAATATTGACCGCTATAGCCAAGCGTATTGTTCTTACGGGTATTAACCTAGTCGAAGAAGTAGACCAGCAGCACAATGTTGGTGTAGCAAGCATTGAAATGGCTATTAGTATATCAATTGCTCTTATCCTTACTGCATTAATGGCTTAGAGGATGTTTGAAAATATAGCTATTAGCTGTCAATTTAAAATTGTTAGCTAATAGCTAGTTATTAATAACTTCTATTTTTATGATCAAAAAAAAACAACACTTACTCGATGATACTTTGCTTATCATCACCATGGCTGTGCTTGCTGGTTGTGGCTTAATCTACGAATACCTCTTGTCTCATTATGCTGGCCGTGTACTTGGTGTAATGGAAAGTACTATTTATGCCATGATCGGCTTAATGATTGTTGCTATGGGCTTAGGGGCTTTTGCTGCGAGAAAAGTGAAGTGTGCTTTTAATGGTTTTGTTTGTCTCGAGCTAATTATTGCTTTACTTGGCAGCAGCGCTATATTAATTATCGGCGGTTTAATTGCCGTTACTCAGATACTGCCTCACTTATTAAGTGACACCTTTTCATTACCTCCTGATGCCCTGCCCAAGGGGGGGATTTTCAAACAACTCAGTTTTTTAGCGTTTAATAGTCCTTATTTCTTTGGGTTATTAATCGGCTTTTTTATTGGTATGGAAATTCCATTAATAGCACGTATTAGAGAGGACATTCATCAAGCGCATCTCGCCAACAATTTAGGCACAATATACGGAGCAGATTACATTGGTGCAGGTATTGGTGCTGCTATTTGGGTTATATTCTTACTTGCCATTGATATTAGTAAAGCAGGTGCTATTACCGCTGCTTTAAATTTAGTGGTGGGCAGTCTTTTTATCTGGCGTTATTGGACTAAACTCAAATGGCGTAAAACCTTTGTTAGTTTGCATGTTTTGCTTGCTTTATTAGTTATAGTTATTTTCAACTACGGTAATAATTGGCTTGGCCAAATGAGTAATTTACTCTATTTAGATAAAGTGGTTTATAGCGATAAGACACGTTTTCAACAACTTACCTTTACTGAACGTCATATGGGCTTAGGACATGAAAATGTCATTAATTTTTATCTGAATGGACGATTACAGTTCTCATCGATGGACGAAGAAATTTACCACAGTTACTTAGTTTCACCGGTATTAGCAGGGTCTGCTCGTCATGATAATATTCTCATTATTGGTGGTGGTGACGGCTTAGCACTCAGAGATGTTTTACAGTGGTCGCCAAAACAGGTCACATTAGTCGACTTAGACTCAGAATTAGTTGATATATTTCAAAATCCGGAGCTTCATTTACCTGATAGGCTTGCCAAACAAATCAGTCAATTAAATCAGTTAAGTTTGCAAGATAAAAGAGTCAACATCATTCGCGGCGATGCCTTTATTGAAATTGATAAATTGCTGAGTCGACAACAAGTATTTGATGCGATTATTGTTGACCTTCCCGATCCTAGCCATCCCGATTTAAATAAGCTATATTCGGTTAACTTCTACGCTCGATTAAATCAATTATTAGCAGGAGATGGACAGATTGCTATCCAATCAACCAGCCCGTATCACGCTAAGGCCTCGTTTATATCCATTGGTAAAACAGTTAAATCAGCTAACTTTAACCATGTTGAGCAATACCATGACAATGTACCCAGTTTTGGCGAGTGGGGCTGGACCATTGCCAGTAAAAGTGGTGCAAGTCCGCTCAACCGTTTAAATCAATTAAATGAGCTAACGGTCAAGCATAACTGGCTCAATCTGCCGATGATTAAAGCTGCATTTATTTTCTCAAATGATTTTTATAAAAACAAAGATAAAATAGGTATAAACTATTTAGGCAGTCATACCCTTTACCAGTTACATCAAAAAGCATGGCTTGATCAGCAAGATATAGTAACGACAGAGTAGACAATTATTTGATTTTAGTGGGGTAAAATCTTAAATAACGACAATAAAGTATATTTTAACCAAAAAAATCACATAATACACTTGACATATTATGTCACAGTGCTAAATTTAGAACCGTTGACATAATATGTCAACAAGCAAAGATGAGTTGAGTTGTTAAAAACTCAATTTATTTAGGCAATTTATATATAAGGATTACTATGAACATTCATAAAATAGCCAATTACCTAAATACTCTGGCTGATTCAGAAACAGGGATGACGTTCGACTGTCAACCAATTTCAGGTGAAGTTGATGTATTGCAAATAACTATTTTAGGTCGTGAGGAACTGCCGATTTTTGTTTCAGTAACTGACGATCAAATTCTATGCATCACTTATCTTTGGGGTGAAGAAGAAGTAAAAATTGAATGTATCAATGATATGCATGTCAGCATGTTAGAGATGAATATTCCTATGCCTTTGTCTTCATTTTCAAAAATTGGTGATAAATATGTAGTTTTTGGTGCGTTATCCATTAGTTCTAACTTTGATGATATCGAACATGAGCTTACCGTACTTAACAACAATGCATTGGAAGTTATTGATGATATGAGCGAATACCTTATCTAAAGTGAAGGTAACGAATACAGCAACTATTTGACTCAACAGTAGAGTTGAATAATACAAATTAAAATTTTATCTATCCCTTGAGGAGTATTATATGAGTATATTTAAGAAAATCATGACCGCTATTCGTGGCGGCGCATCCGAAGTTGGTGAATCAATTATCGATACAAATGCTACTCGTATTTTTGAACAAGAAATCCGCGACGCTGAAAATCATTTAACCAAAGCTAAACGTGACTTAACCGGTGTCATGGCTGAACAAATGTCAGCAAACCGCGAAGTTGATCGCTTAAAACGTGAAATAACAGAACATGAAGGTTATGTCGCTCAAGCGCTCGAAAAAAATGATGAGTCTTTAGCTTTAGCAGTAGCTGAAAAAATTGCCAATCTAGAGAGTGAATTAGCGGCTCAGCAACAAGCATTTGAAAGTTTCCAAGGCAGCGCTAACCGTTTAAAAGAATTAGTTAAAAAGAGTGAACGTCAAGTTGGAGAGCATAAGCGTCAACTGTCTATGGTTAAGACTACCGAAAGTGTCCAAAAAGCAACATCGGCTATTACTGACAATTTCTCATCAAGTAACTCTAAATTATTGAATGCAAAAGACTCTTTAGAGCGCATCAAAGCGAAGCAGCAAAAGTTTGATGACAAGATGAAAGCGGCAGAGGTACTCGAAGCTGAAAGCGGTGATGGTGCGTTAGAAGCTCAATTAAAAGCGGCCGGTATTGGTGCGCAAAGTACAAGTGCTAACTCAGTCTTAGATCGCTTAAAAGCTAAACAAAATAAAGCATAAGTGATTACCAACAGTACCTTGGGTATTCAAACTTCAGTCTATTTTTAGCTTGAAGTTTGTTTTTTTTTATCAAATTAATTCATGAAAGGATTTACCACGATGAGTTTCTTAAAAAAAATGTTTGGTAAAAAAGAAAAACAACGAACATTATCTTCAGCGAAAGAACTTAACACCGGAGATATTATTGTATTAACAGACAGTTTTGCCTTACCGGAGTCATTACGAACTCAGCAGTTTCAAGTGACTAGCGTTAATAGTTATGAATATGAGAATTTCACTCAAACAGAGTGGACGTTAACTGGTAATAATGATTTAGAGATATTTTTATCTCTTGATATTGATGATAAAACTTACCTAAAATTTGCTTTAAAGATTGAACATCAAGATATTGAAACATTATTTGATTTAGATGAATTTTCAACATTATTTGATGAGCCAGGTGAGGCTTTTTTGAATCGTCAACACGATAATGATAAAACAATGAGTTGGACGAGTGAACAATACCAACAAAATATTTATGCAAAAGTGGGCTATTTTCATCGCAAAGATAACCGTTCTCAAACACTTTCACCTTTCGAAGGTCAAGGCAGTGGCGAGCAATTTGAGCTTTACCAATTACTTGATAAAGACCAAAGCCGCGGAATCGATGTAGAAGTTTGGCAGGATGGTGATACCGATATATTTTTATCGATTTATCGACCATTAACCGATATTATTGATATGTATCCAGGTAGTTAACTTACCATTATTACACGAGCTTACAGACAGGTCAGATCATGAGTAGAAAAGTGCTTGAAAAATGGCAATCATCGATTAAAGCAATAAAAGCGGTGCAAGTTGCCTTTGATATAGATGAAAAAATACAATTAGCCATCAGAACTGAAGCACTTAAAGCAGGGTTAAGCCCCTCAGATCAAATTCGAGATATCCTAGGGTTAACAATTAACAAACGCCCTAAACGACCTCGTTTGACTGTAAGTTTAGCGCCTGATGACTATGTGGTATTGGCAGAGAAATATCAATTAGCACCTGAACAGCAGTTAGATATTAAAAAGAAGCTCATGGATGAACTTATTCACCATATAACTGATAATAAATTATTTGTAGAAAAAAAATGAAGATAAAAATAAAGTCACACAGTATCGATAAATATGGTGTTAAGAATTATAACACTGGTTTTTTATTGCTCATTTCAATGATCGTACTCTACATCACTATTGGTCTTCTCTCCTTTGCTTTAGTACATTATGAGGCAATGGTACCCAGCAGTAATATAACCAGTTATAAAGACGCTTTTTGGACCTTACAAATGAGTGCTAGTACCATAGGTTTTGGTGACTTTTACCCTGTGACTATTGAAGGTCGATTAATTGTTGCTGTTATGTTTTATTTAGGTGTTGGTTTAGTCGGTTTTATTGGAGCGCAATTCATCGACCGATTTGTTGGTTTTTCTGATACCAATGTTAAAAATCGAGAATTAAGGGAGCAAAACAAAAAAATCATTGCACAAAACATAGCACTTGATGAAAAGCTGACACAATTATTAATTCAAGTGAAAGTAAATAAATAAATAAGCAATCCATGAGTTATTTGTTAATAATGAATTAAGTCACCGCATATATATTTTTTTTTATGCCATACTCATTTTAATGTATGGACATTCTATCTGTTTAACTATTTAGCGATATTAATGTTACATATTATAACAGTAAGTTTAAAATCTAAATAAGGGACATCATTATGTTAACAAAAAAATTATCAGCATTAATTTATTCATTAATAGCGGTACTAGCAATGGCTGGTTGTTCAAACACCGGCGTACTAGAACAAAAAATTAACAGTTTAACGACTAAGGTTGATAATTTATCTACAAAAGTAGACTCCCTTTCAACTGAAGTAACTGGACTAAATGCACAGCAAGAACAGAGTAACAAAATGGTTAGTAGACTAGCCCTGACTTCTAAGCAGGCCGCTATGGAAGCAAAAAGAGCTAATGACCGCATTACCAATATAGTAAAATCGTACAAAAAATAACCCCCATCAATCTAAATAAGAAACACTTATGATTAAATAGGTGTTTTTTATATATCAATTTCTCTATATTTCCCATTTAAGATAAAACATATGTTCTTATATCTATTAATGTTGTGAACCGAGAACATAAGGCTAATTTACACTTATTTATTTTTACCTCTTGATTTTATGGCGATAACAACACCTTGAGGTTTTTCAAAATAAGGAAGTAATAAAGGCCAATGTTTATCTTTACCACTAAGAAAAGTCTTTACTAAATCAGGAACAGAAACTTTCTTAGGTTCAACCCCTTGCCGAGTTAATGGTTGGTGAATTTCAATAAGCTTTAAACCTGGTTGTTCATGAGACATTTTAATAGGCTGTTCAATAATATGAACTGGTGTTTTTTCTGGCACATTATCAAATAACCACTTGATATCATTGTCATACATACGAATACAACCAGCACTAGCGCGCATCCCTATACCAAATCGTTTATTTGAACCATGGATTAAATACTCACTTAACCCTAAGCGTAATGCATATTGTCCAAAAGGATTATCAGGGCCCGCAGCTACCTCTCTAACCATTTCTTTGCCATGCTTAGCAAAATAGCGAGCTCGTGTTTCTTTTGTTGGTCGCCAAACAGGATTCTGCCTTTTTTTTCCTATATAGGTCATTGTTCTTGGTGTTTCTAATCCTTCTCGACCAATACCAACAGGGAATACCATGACCTTATTTTCTGCAGGCAAAAAATAATATAACCTCAACTCAGGAAGGTTAATCACGATACCTATTCGTTTAATAAAAGGTAATAGCATCTGTGATGGTATTAAGAGGTTATGACCTAGTTTAGGTAAAAATGGGTCTACCCCTGGATTAGCTGCCAATAAAGCCAAAAAGCCAACATTGTATGTCTCGGCAATTTCCTGAAAATAGTCACCTTTTTGTACAACATGGTGTTCTAACTGACCAATTAACCGTTTGTCACCACTAGGAAGCAAATATTCTGTTGCCTCAACAAAACTGTTAATACTCAGAATCAAAAAAAGTAGGCTAATTAAACGCTGGTATTTACATGTTTTTTTTAGTTTCACTTAGTTCATTCCAACAAATATAGGCTAATCGGCCATTCACTTTATGACTAATTTCGCCAATAGGGCAACATTAAAACTGCCAAATTCCTCGATTGCTCCAAAGTTAATAATAGATGTTCAATTTTAGACTCAAGCCACCTTTCTAACTTCTCATCTCGGTCATCAAGCTTTAGTAACTGCTGCTGCAATAATAAAATAGTTTGTAACTCGCTAACACCTTGTTTTATATCTAACCAAGGGTTTCTAAATGCTAGACGACTGGCTTTATCAAACAAAGAACCAAACCAGCTACCTGTTAACAAAGAGCGAATAAGTAACTTATGATGAGCAAGATATTGTTGAGCACTGAACGCCCCTTCTTTAGGCATAATTTGAATCAAACATTGTAAGCTGGACTCTAAAGAAGACTGAGCAAAGTTATTAACGGCTACTAGGTCCTCCGATATTTTACCTTGGTCAATAATATCTTCAACGCTAAGTAAAATTTCAAGTAAAGATAACTGTAGGCGATTAAAGCGTGCCGTATGAAATAATTCAATAATCTCTTCACTATTAGGAAAATTATTCTTTTCTGACTTGAGCTGAATAATTAATGAGTCACTATAATGAAGTTTTGCACGATAATTACCTGTTTTTGTCGTCAACTCCTTCAAGTGACAAGCACCTTCAACCCAATGTAGTTTTTTAATAAAAAAACTTAATTCATTTCTAAGTTTTTTCATTTTTTCGTCTAAACAATATTCAAATAACCAAAAACCTTGTCTTAATAAAGCCAGAATTTCCGTTATCTCATTCAAAATAGCCAAAGAGGGATTTTCGCTATAAGCATCAACTAATTTTTGTACTTTCATTAATCCAAAATCAATGCCATGAATAAAAATTTGATTTAAGTTTTTAGGGAAATTTAGAGGAATGAGCGCTAAATTTGCTAATGTATTTACCTCTTTTTGATATTCTGTGTTTCTTTCAATATTAGCTGGAATATTAATTATATCCTTTTGCCAAAGCCCATAACCTCTAGCGGCTTTACTTTTAATACCAGGCCTGATTTTCAAACCAAAACAAAGGACTTTGGCCAAGATTAATAAATCACTTAAAGAACCATTGACCAACTCTAACTCTATCTCACAGAGCGCTTCTTTTTTCCCATGAGTCTCAATAGTCCCTTGGTCAAAGACCAATTCAATCTCACTTTGCTGACCATTTAAACCCTCAATGGTAATTTGCCAGAACAAGCGTTTAAAATTAGTAGTAAAAATACTCACCAGTTGATTTTGAAGGTTTTCTATATTTTGATTATCAGGCCATATTGATTGAGGAAACTGAGACAACACAGGGAAGTTGGTATTAATATCAACATTATATTCAGGTCTTTGATGAAGGCCTCCGATAATTTTACCTGAAGTTTTTATGGTTTGCTCTAGAGCACGATTACCCAATTGATCAATGCTTGTTCTAACCCTTAACCCCATATCTAATTGTCGTAACTGTAAATCAGAGGTATCGAAATAACTATTGATTAATTCTTTTTCCTGACAAAAAAAAGTATATTTTTTTTCTTTGAGCAACTGAGTGATTTTATTCGCTGTTTGCTCATTAACATCCTTATTTAAAACTAAGAATTTGAGTTCGATCTCTGTGTTCATATTATCTCATTTTTAGCTCTACCATGCTTGGTAACTAACTAATTAGTATACATAGTCTTTAAATATATACTTTTATGAATAAAAGCGGAATTATATTACTAAAAAATATTACTATTTTCGCTTCATAAATCAATATTCACTTGCGATTAAGGTACCAAACCCATAGTATCTGAACATGATTTTGTTAATATTTATATTGGTTGCTCGATGAACACTCCCCAAAGAACACTGATAAAAACACTGGTACGATTTTTTTCTCTTAGCTTGTTTGTTTTATCTTTAGAATCACTTGCTTTTGAGGACCAACAGGACTCACCACAAATACTCCCCTCAGATACCAGTCAAGCCTACATTACCGATGAACTTTTTGTTTATATGCATGCTGGCGCTGGTAACAATTATCGAATTGTTGGGACTATTAATGCTGGTTCTCAAATAAGAGTGACCGGTTTAGAGCAAAATGATTACAGTCAGGTAATTGATGAAAAAAAGAGAATGACTTGGGTTGAAAGTAAATATATAAGCCAAGAGCCTGGGTTACGTTTTGTTGCTGCAGAGTTAAATGCACAACTAGCCAGTGCAAAAGATCTCAATAAGCAATTAGACAGCCAGTTAAATAACACCAAAGAAACGGTCAGTAATTTAAACGATAGTAGTAGCCAATTAAATAATGAAGTTGCTGTATTAAAAAATCAACTGTCATCAACTCAAGCTAAACTTAAAACCCAAGATACTGATGTACAAAAACAATGGTTTTTTACTGGTGCCATTGTCTTAGCTATAGGCCTTATTTTAGGCTTAATTATACCAAAACTTGGTGGCCGCCGCCGCGGAAGTATGGATAACTGGAAGTAATAGTAAAAAGTAAATAACTGTTTAACAGTTAACCTAAAGGAACTCAAAGTGCACTATAGAAAAGAAATTGATGGTTTAAGAGCGATTGCTGTTATACCTGTCATTTTATTCCATGCTGGCATTTTTGGGTTCAGTGGTGGTTACATCGGTGTTGATATCTTTTTTGTTATCAGTGGTTACTTAATTACCACCATTATCCTAGATGAGCTATCACAAAATAAATTTTCCATTAAAAATTTTTATGAACGTCGTGCAAAAAGAATTTTACCTGCCTTATCTGCTGTTTTAGTAGTTACCACCTTTTTAGCCTTTATTTTTATGCCCGCCAACCTGCTGAAATCCTATGCCAATAGTTTAATGTCAGTAGTAACCTTTACTTCTAATTTTCATTTTTTTACTACCAGTGGTTACTTCTCAACGGTATCAGATCAAAAACCCCTACTACATACTTGGAGCTTAGCGGTTGAAGAGCAATTTTATTTGTTCTTCCCTATTTTACTTAGCTATTTATGGGTAAAGGGTAAAAAACAGATCACTAAAATTATTATTATTTTATCGATGCTATCATTATTATTAGCTCACTTTTTAGCCGTGAAAGGCTATGCTGATGCCAACTTTTATTTGATCTTCAGCCGAGCTTGGGAGCTTTTTGCTGGTGCCTTAATTGCGTTGACAAGTATCCAGTCAGTTCACATTAAAAACTGGCAAAGAGAATCACTCGGTATTCTGGGGCTCATGCTTATTGTTTATTCTATATGCTTTTTTGATGACCATACTTTATTTCCAAGTTTTTATGCTTTAGTTCCGATTATTGGCACTGTCCTTATTATTAGTTTTAGCACTATTGATACTTTAGTCGGAAGATTTTTAGGAAACCGCTTATTTGTTGGCATCGGTTTAATTTCTTACTCTCTGTACTTATGGCACCAACCCTTCTTTGCTTTTTTACGTTTAAAGTCGATTGGTGAGCCTGAACCCAGGTTATTTTTTGCCGCTATATTTTTAACGTTTCTCTGTGCATTATTGAGTTATCAATATGTTGAGAAGCCTTTCAGAAGAAAAGCGGTTAAAGCATCCAAAGCAAGATTCACTATTTTACAGTACGCAAGCATCTCGATTGTCTTTTTTGTTGTTATTGGTTTAATAGGTGTTTCTCAGCGAGGTTTTCAATCTAGATTTGGCGATAGTAGCTATGTCCAATCGATAAAATTTAGTCCTAAAAGAAAGCAATGTCATTATAACGGCCATAATTTTGAACAACCCAAAAACTCATGCCAATATTTTGGAAAAAATGTTACTTGGGCGACGTTTGGCGATAGCCATACGGTTGAACCTGCTTACGCACTTGCAAAAGCTTTAGAGCCAAAAGATACTGGCCTATTACATTTAAGCTTTAGTGGTTGTGTGCCATCACTCCTCTTTGATGTAAAAGATGCTGGCTGTACAAATTGGGTCAATGAAGCTTTTAGTTACTTAGAAGCGAACAAATCCATTGAACATGTTTATTTAGGCTTTAATTACAACGGATTTTTATTTGGTAGTCACCGAAACCATTACCCTGAACTCCCTAATAAAGATCCCAGTCTGTTATTAACGGATCAATATAGCCACCTCAATGCCGAAGAGACTAGAGAGTTATATTGGCAAGGGCTATCGCAAATGGTTGAACGTTTAATTACTTCAGGAAAGATCGTTTATCTGCAGTATCCCATACCTGAATTACCGGCTCATATCAGTACGATGCTAACCCCTTTTTCTATTTTTGGTGGGGGTTTGCGTTACAACTTACACAATACTACTACTGCAGATTACTATTATATCCGCAATCAGTATATATTAGAAAAATTGGACTCACTCACTTACAATGAACAATTAATAGCCATTAAGCCCTTTGAAATTTTATGTCACACAAGTCATTGTCCGGCTGTAAATGATAGCAAGTCGCTCTATTTTGATGATGGTCATCTAAGTGTCTATGGTGCAACTAGGTTAATATCAGAAAGTAACATCACTATTTCATTGAAGTAAATGACTTGACTAATTACAATAGAAAAAAATAAAGGTTTAATTGAACACCATGTTAAAAACTAAAACATACCCACCCAGCAGATTCAGCCGTTTGTCTATTTTGTTTTTCCGCTTTTTTATTCAACGTTTTTTGCCCGTTTCTTGGTTTAGAGCAGGATTACCAACTCAAGCTCAACGCCATCAAAAGACCGATAATTTGAGTCTTGAAATTGTTAGTCACTGTTGGCAGTACTCCAATATGTTGACTTATCAATTAAGTTCTTTTGTTAATCACCCACCAAGAAATTTATCGTTAACTGTTACTGTCTTTTATTCAATAGAAGATAAAGGTACGGTTGACACTTTGGCCTATTTCTCTACGCTATCGCCTAAAAATGTCACTTGGAATTGGCAACCTTTGGCTAATGGTAAACTCTTTAGGCGCGGAATTGGCCGTAATATCGCTGCTTTGACAACAAAATCTGATTGGATTTGGTATACCGATTGCGACATTATTTTTCATGAAAACTGTTTAGACTCTCTGGCTGAACAAGTAAAAGGAAAAACAGACAGTTTATATTTCCCAAGACAAGAATATACCACCGAAATGTTGGCGGAGTCTGATCCGATGCTTCAAGCTAATGCAAAACCACAAGTTGTTGAGATAAAATCTGAAAATTTCAGCTTGTTTTCTAGAGATAAAGCCAAGGGCGCATTTCAAATTGTTCATGGTGATGTTGCTCGAGCGATTGGTTATTGTGGTAAATTATCGATGTTTCAAACTGAGTCTGATCGTTGGCGAAAAACCTATGAAGATACCGCTTTTAAGTGGCTGATTAACAGTGAGGGTATACCTTTAGAAATAGCAGGGGTATTTCAAATACGTCATATCAAAAAAGGACGATACATCAAAGATAGCTGGGTTTCTAAAGTACGCAGCAAAATAAGGCGCACCCAAGAATAATATTGCGTTTTATTTTTGATAGTAGCTCACATTTTTTTGTGACGAATTTAGCTATAGCACTGAAAACCTTGCGACTATTGCTCTATATATTAGTAGTAATAAAAAGCAGCACATATTACGCAAAAGCAACTGAGTATGTCAAAGGTATATTTCAACATACCTTTGACTCAGCCATTGATGATGAATAATTTAAAGAAGTAAACCGTTTATTAATCAAATTAAAGCGACTATCTCATCAATGTTATCCAAACAAAAACTGTTTTATCAACAGTATTTATCTTACTACTAACATAGCGGTCTTTAAGAGGCCACGGCGCGAGCAAAACATTGCGGGTATCGATTAATACCTTGCTGTTGTTAAACAAGGCCGAAAATCAGAAGATATTGAGATGAATATGCAGGAATAAAAAAACAAAAAACGATTAGATGAAAATCATAATTCCTAAAAAACATATGTAATGCGAATGAATCATTGAGAAATATAAAGAAATTAATTTACCGTCCAGAAATAGATGGTCTAAGAGCAATAGCCGTTTTAGCTGTTATTATGTTTCATGCGGGCATCGAGGTGCTTTCAGGAGGCTTTATCGGTGTTGACATTTTCTTTGTTATTTCAGGGTACTTAATAACCGCCATCATTATAAAGTCACTCGATAGTCAGCAGTTTTCCTACCTGAATTTTTATGCACGTCGAGCTAAGCGTTTATTACCGGCTGCATTAGTAATGATATTAACAACTGTGCTTTTTTCTGCATTAATATTATCCCCTGACAAATATTATCAATTAGCCAAAAGTGCAGAATTTTCTAACCTGTTTATCGCTAATATTTGGTTTATGAAACATTCAGGTTATTTTGATATATCAACACAAATTTCACCTTTAATACATATGTGGTCACTTTCTGTTGAGGAACAATTTTATTTTATTTATCCCTTCATTTTAGTCTGTGCTTATAAGATTGGTAAAATAAAAGCTATATATTGGAGCATAATCACAATTGTATTGGTCACCTTCATCTTAAACCTCTCTCTTGTAAACATTCACCCCAACTTTACTTTTTATATGTTACCAACTAGAGCTTGGGAATTAGGGTTAGGCGCTTTAACTTACTTTTTACCTCAATTAAAAAATGATAGATTCAATACGATTTTATCAATTGTCGGGATGGCTGCAATTTTTTATGCCTTGTTACTCATCACAGAACATGATCAATATCCCGGTTACTTAGCGACAATTCCAACACTATCAGCAGCGCTATTAATTTTTAGCCTTCACGGAAAAAACAATATTATTAGAAAAACATTAGCAATAAAACCTATGGTCTTTATTGGTAAGATATCTTATTCATCTTACCTATGGCACTGGCCTATAATAGTTTTTTACCGTATCTACATTAATGAAAGAACATTTAACGCCACCGAAGTGATTATTCTTATCATCTCAAGCTTAATTGCAGGGTACTTTTCATGGAAATATATTGAAAACCGTTATCGATATCTTGAGTTTAGCAGTAAGAAAATTCTAAAAGTCGCTGGCTATGCAATAGTCACTTCTGTTTTATTAACGTCGACTGTCTTAGTCAGTAAAGGTTTTCCTATACGAGTTAGTGCTGAATTAGCAGCGATTAGTAATAATAATTTAATGCGTTCATTACCCTGTATTGAACAAATAGAACCATTTCAAAATATTGATGAAAAATTTTGTGTGGTTGGCGCACCATGGAATGAGGCAAAAAAGAAAGGGATTGTTTGGGGAGACAGCCATTCGTTACATTGGGGACAGTTATTGCATAAACAAGCAGAATCAAAAGGGATTTCTTTGGTCATAGCACCTAGAAAATGCCCAGCTTATCTAAATAATAAATACATTAATTCACACTACCCTAAATACCCCAATTTTAGTGAACATTGTACTTTTAGAAATCAACAAACCTTGAACTGGCTTAAAAAAAATAAAGAGGTAAACTTAGTCATATTAGCCGCGTCATGGTCAGGCCAAGTTCGTATGCATTACAATATTGAGCATCAACAGAACAAATCCAATACAAACCTTACTCAAAGACATCCAGAAATTGGTGCAGACATAGCTCAAGTGGCCTTTAAACATTTATTAAGTCAATTAATAGACCGAAACGTATTATTGATTTCTGATATACCGCGCCCCAACAAAAACCTTAATGAATGCGCATTTTCTGAAAGTACTCAATTATTAAGAAATAAATGTACTGATGACAAGTACAGATACCTTGACTCACAAGAAACTTTATTTTGGCATGAAAGTAGTGATGATCTCATTAGAAATATGGCTGATCAATTTCTAAATGTTAGCGCTATTATTCCAAATGATTTTTTATGCGAAGACCAACAGTGTCAAACTTATATTAACAATGAATTAATATATCGCGATGACAATCATATTCGGAGTAATTTAAAAGCAGTGACTGCAGATAAATTAGCTGACAAATTAACTTTAACAACATTTTTTGACAGCCTAACTTACCATTAATTTACTGGGCACTTAAAATATTAGCCAATATTAATAAACGCGTCGCTAAGCACTTTTAAGATCAAAAAAAACTAAGGATAAAAAATAGCGTCCATTGATTGTTTCACAATGCCAAATTTTACTAATATTATTTTATAAAATATTAATATTGACTGTATTAATCGCCACTAACTCTATTTTATACTCCTTTGTTATAGTACTTAACAA
>TARA_B110001469_G_scaffold54165_1_pt1 | contig 27724 bp, 28 predicted proteins | sample TARA_B110001469 | Tara Oceans TARA_B110001469 (sample SAMEA4397034) | marine metagenome | biome: Polar Biome; feature: [SRF] surface water layer (ENVO:00010504); material: water (ENVO:00002006), including particulate matter (ENVO:01000060) such as... | depth 5 m
TTTCCAAAAATGGTGACGCTATAAAAGCAGATTATAAGCTGTTAACAGCCGACAGAACATCCGAACCGATTCCAGAAAATACGGTGGCTTTTAATCCAGAGGCTATATTTATTGAAGAAGGAGCCAAGCTACCCCTTTGTGTGCTTAATGCCACAGACGGCCCCATCTATATCGGTAAAAATGCCGAAATCATGGAAGGCAGTATGGTAAGAGGACCTTTTGCTCTTTGTGAAGGATCGACTCTTAAAATGGGAACAAAAATTTATGGACCCACAACGGTTGGACCGCATTCTAAAGTAGGCGGTGAGGTTAATAATTCAGTGTTCTTTGGTTACTCTAATAAAGGACATGATGGGTTTTTAGGGAATTCTGTTATTGGAGAATGGTGTAATTTAGGAGCGGATACTAATAATTCCAATCTGAAAAATAACTATGCTGAGGTACGCTTGTGGAGTTACGAGACTGAAAATTTCGCTAAAACTGGACTTCAGTTTTGTGGGTTGATGATGGGCGACCATAGTAAATGCGGGATTAACACCATGTTTAATACCGGAACTGTTGTGGGCGTGAGTGCTAATATTTTTGGCAGTGGTTTTCCTCGAAACTTTATTCCAAGTTTTAGTTGGGGCGGTGCTAAAGGGTTTACAACCTATTTAACGTCCAAAGCTTTTGAAGTGGCTACGGAAGTCATGAAGCGTCGTGGGATGGAATTCTCGGCACAAGAATCCGCTATTTTAGAACATGTATTTGAATTGTCTGCACCCTACAGAACCGACTAATTTTTCTGAACGTTTTTTAGCTCTAATAAATTGGTGGGATTAATTCCAAGTCCTGTTACATCGATGGACGTAAACCGAATGACTTCATCATAAAATAACACTACAACCGGCGCTTTTTTGATCACTAATGCATCCATTTTTTGATAGAGATTGATGCGCTTCTCCTGATCTATTTCTAGCAGTGCTTCCTCATACCATATATCAAACTGTGCATCCTTAAAGTGGGTGTAATTGGGACCATTGGGCGCAAAATTACCACTGTAAAATAAAGATAGATAATTCTGAGCATCTGGATAATCAGCGACCCAACTCGCTCTAAATAAATCTACTTTCCCATTTGATTTCGCAGATTTTAAGGACGATGGTGGCATCACTTCAATTCGGATGGTTAAACCAATCGATTGCAATTCACGTTGAATAAATTCACTAAAACTTAAATAATTAGCCGTGGTGGTCAAGTTGATCTCAGGTTGTGGATTGCCCGATTCAGTTCTATAGGTTTCTAAGAGTTGTTTTGCTTTTTCGGGTTGGTAATCATAGCCAGCACCTTCGTTATGTCCTGGAAGCCCTTTTGGGATAAATCCACCAATAGCAGGAATTCCAATCCCGTTTCGAAGGTACTTCATCATTTTGGCGCGATCAAAGCCGTAATTCAAGGCTTGTCGAATTAATTCACTTTGGTACTCAGGAACTTCTGAGTCCATATAAAAACCAAAATATTCTGTATTTAAATAGGGCGCACGGAGCATTTTAACGCTTGATGTGTAGCTCTGTTTTAGGATGCCATCGGCACGTAGGATATCATCTTTATAAGAAGCATCTAAGCCGGTGATATAATCGATATTTCCTTGAATAAATTGCAGGAATTCACTTTGTTTATCGGCTAAAAACGTAATCGACACCGCTTCTAAATACGGTAGTTTTTCACCTGCTTGATTGGTTTCAAAATAGCGGTTGTTTTTCCTGAAAATTAATTTAATATTTTCCTCCCATCGTTTAAATTTATAGGGGCCTGTTCCAATGGGATTCGATCTGAAATCAGCCCCGTAATGTTCTACAATTTCTTTTGGTACTACACTGCAATACTTCATGGTTAAGAGTCCTAAAAAGGCGGGGAACGGCGATTTTAAAGTGATCTGAAAACGCTGTGTGTCCAATGCTGTATAAGATTCTACATTTTGAAGTACCCAACCTCCAGGCGATGCGAGTTTGGGGTCTTTTAAACGATCAAAGCTATAGACAAAATCGTTGGCAGTTACCGTGCGTGTTTGTTCCGTTCCAAATAAGGTATGTGTGTGAAAATAGACATCTGTTCTAAGATTGAAAGTGTATACTTTTGCATTTTCTGAAATCTCCCACGAACTCGCAATGGCAGGCACTACATTCATTAAAGAATCCATTTGAACCAAACCGTTAAACAATTGATTGATGGCCGAAATATCGGCGTTGTCTTTTGCAAACGCAGGGTCTAAAGAGCCAATATTTTTATGTTCATTGTATCTAAACACCTGTTTGGTTTTAGCGTCAACATCGCTAGTGTTGCACCCTAAAAACAAGGTGCTAAAAAAAAGAACACTTCCGATTCGAAGCCAGAAGTAATTAGAAGCTTGCTTTGTCATTATAGATGATAATTGTAAATTTGTCCACTTGGTAAAAGTACAAGAATGATTGATAGAAAAAAAGTCGCTTTTTATACTTTAGGGTGTAAATTAAATTTTTCCGAAACTGCAACGATCGCACGGAACTTTCAGGACGAAGGTTTTGACCGCGTTGAGTTTTCTGAATATGCGGATATTTATGTCATCAATACCTGTTCTGTAACCGAGAACGCTGATAAGCGTTTTAAAACGATAGTGAAGCAGGCACAGCGTTCAAATTCAGAAGCATTTGTAGTGGCTGTGGGTTGTTATGCACAATTACAACCGGAAGAATTAGCGGCAGTTCATGGCGTTGATTTGGTATTAGGTGCCACGGAAAAATTCAAAATAACGGATTATTTAAACGAACTAACTAAAAACGAGACGGGTGCGATTCACTCGTGTGATATTGAAGATGCCGATTTTTATGTGAGTAGTTATTCTGTTGGCGATCGAACGCGGGCTTTTTTGAAAGTTCAAGATGGCTGTGATTATAAATGTACCTACTGTACCATTCCGTTGGCGCGTGGGATTTCTAGATCGGATACCCTTCAAAATGTATTGGACAATGCTAAAAAAATAGCAGATCAAGGGATTAAGGAAATTGTCTTAACAGGGGTCAATATTGGAGATTACGGCAAAGGCGAATTTGGAAATAAAAAACACGAACACACCTTTTTTGAATTGGTGCAAGAATTGGATACCATTGAAGGGATTCATCGCTTGCGAATTTCATCTATTGAACCAAATTTATTAAAAGACGAAACCATCGATTTTGTTGCTCAAAGCAATTCTTTTGTGCCTCATTTTCACATTCCTTTACAGAGTGGGAGTAATGTAATGCTTAAAGCAATGCGAAGACGTTATATGAAAGAACTGTATCAAGATCGGGTGGGACATATTAAACGTGTGATGCCAGACGCTTGTATTGGGGTGGATGTGATTGTTGGATTTCCTGGCGAAACAGATGAATTATTTTTAGAGACTTACAACTTTTTAAATGGGTTAGACATTTCATACCTTCATGTGTTTACCTATTCCGAACGGCCAAATACGCATGCGGCGACGCTGCCCGATGTGGTGCCAAAATCGGTACGATCGAAGCGCAGTAAAATGCTCAGAGGCTTGTCTGCCAAAAAACGACGCGCTTTTTATGAAAGTCAGATCGGGAGTAAGCGAACGGTGTTATTTGAAGGGGAAAATAAAGAAGGGTATATTCATGGATTTACCGAGAATTATGTCAAAGTAAAAGCTCCGTGGAATCCAGAACTCGTCAATACTTTGCACAAGATTAGGCTTACTGAAATTGATTCAGATGGATTGCTAAGGTTTGAATTTGAACAAGCGTTCGCAATTACTTAGATGCGAATTCCTACAGGAAGCATTTTTCTGTAACGACGGTTTCCACGAATGAATTTCGCTACAGGGGGGCTTGTAGGGACTACACTAATATTTTTCTCACTAATATTCTCTAAAACGACCTTTAAAAAGCTTTCAAGAAATTCATCGGACTGTAAAACATCAGGAATGTTTAGCTTTGTTAAGAAAATTTTTCGTTCTTGTTGAGAATATTCTAGGGTAGCCATTTCCCCACCAACATTTAATTCATATTGGCGTAAAAAAGCATTGTCTATTAAATTAGAAGCGTCAACCATAATAAAGTGTTTTTCAGTAGGTTTATGATAATTCTAGAATGCAAATTTACAAAAAATAATCTAACTAGTTAATATATTTATTTGGTGCATCAAAATGAAAATAAAATACCGGTCTATTTTTTACCTGGGTTAGCAGCGAATCCTAGTATTTTTAAAAATATTCAATTAGATCCTGATAGGTTTGAAATTCACCTTTTGGAATGGATGATCCCTTATCATGAGGAGACTATTTCAGAGTATGCACTTCGTTTTTGTTCGAAGGTTACCCATGCAAATGCTGTATTGGTAGGCGTCTCTTTTGGTGGCATCATAGCGCAAGAAATGAATTTAGTTCATAAATTCAGGAAAATCATAATTATCTCAAGTGTTAAAACCCGTGAAGAACTGCCGCTTCACCTGCAATTGGCAGGAAAAACGAAGGTTTATAAATTAGTCCCCACGAGTTTGTTTGCTCAAAATATTGATTTATTATCTAAATATGCTTTCGGAAAACCGATAGTAAAGCGCTTGGATTTATACAAACAATACTTATCCATCACAGATAAACGCTATTTAGATTGGGCTATTAAACAAGTCGTGTCTTGGAATCAAGAAAAGAGTGATCCCAATTTAGTACACATCCACGGCAATAAAGATATTATTTTCCCGATTGATAAGATCGAAGATTGTATTGTTGTCGAGGGCGGAACCCACATTATGATTTTGAATAAATATAAATGGTTGAACGAAAATTTACCCAATTTGATTCTTGGTTGATATTTGCTGCTCTTTTTTTTGTATTTTTAAACCATTAAACCCATACCGTTATGCTCTACCTTAAAAATATTTTTTTCACCATCGGATCGCTGTCTCTTATTGGATTTCTAGTTTTGGCTTTTACAAGTCAACCCGCTCTAGAAGAGACACTCAATACTTTGGAAAACGATTATAACGTCTATGCGCTAGAAATTCCAGAAGCTCTTGATTTTTCTGGAGAAGCTTTGCCTATTCAAACTCCTGACATTCGTGAGCGTATGGACCGTGAGTTGCTCGTAAATACCTATTGGCAGTCCAATGGATTGCTTTTGTTTAAACGCTCTCACCGCTATTTCCCTGTGATTGAACCGATTTTAAAATCCTACGGAATTCCTGATGATTTTAAATATTTAGCACTTATAGAAAGTGGCCTACAAAATGTAACCTCTCCTGCGGGTGCGAAAGGGTTTTGGCAAATCATGGAACCAACGGGCAAAGAATACGGATTAGAAATTAATGACAACGTTGATGAACGCTATCATTTGGAATTATCCACACATGTGGCTTGTAACTATTTTTTGAAAGCCAAAGAGAAGTTTGGTAGTTGGACGCTAGCGGCGGCGGCTTACAATGCAGGCATTCGTGGGATTTCAAATCAACTTGAAAAACAACAGGTTACAGGGTATTATGATTTGTTATTAGGGGAGGAGACGGGTCGGTACGTGTTTCGAGCAGTTGCACTAAAAGAAATTATAGCACATCCCAAAAAATACGGTTATAATTTTACAGAAGCTGATTTGTATGCACCCATTGCAACCTCCACAATCCAATTAGATACGGCCGTGACGGACTTTGTGCAGTTTGCAAATAAATTGGGACTCAACTACAAACAACTAAAACTTCACAATCCTTGGTTGAGGGAAGGGTTTTTAAATAATAAATCTAGAAAGGTATATACTTTAGAGATTCCTGAAAAAGGATATTATACGAACTAAAACTTAACGTCGCTTTCCGCCGCGTTGCTGTCCACCAAAATGTTGATTGGGCATCGTCGCTTTTTTCATCTGTTGCTTCATCATTTTGATTTGTTCAGACAACATATCTCTTTTATCTAATTTTTGTGCTTCCTGCAATAATTTTTGAGCTTCTAATTTCCGACGCTTCGTAAAAGCAATTCCTGCCAAGTTTAATTTAGCCATTGCCAAATCATGATCCATCGATAAACCGAGGCTGATGGCGTTTTTAAAGTATTTCTCAGCATCGTTCATGTTTGTTTGAGAGACCATAATCCCCTTTAGGAAATTATAATACCCTTGTTGTTTTTTAGTCAATGCCGATTTCGGATTCTTAATTTTGTTGAGTAAACGCTCCGTACCAGGAAAATCTTGTTTTCTAAGTTTTAGAAATGCTAAAAGAATCATCTCATTTTTAAAATAGAAAAACACAAAGACCAAAGCTAGAAGAATAAGCATGATGCCATTTCCGACATAGGTTTCTATAATTTGATAAACTGCATACGCAATGATAGCAGCGGCAAGGAATAATTTTATATTTTTGTTGAACATATCTAAGCTTATTTATTTAGCGAGTACAAAGGTAGTAAAAACAAATCAAAATTATTTTAAAATTAGGTTTGTCAAAGTAAAAACTCTTTGTATATTTGCACCGCGCTTTAAGTAAGGACTTGAGCGCATTTTTTAAAGATAACAACACTCGAAAAAAGTTTTAAAAATATACTATAATGAAAAGAACGTTTCAACCATCGAAAAGAAAAAGAAAAAACAAACATGGTTTTAGAGAAAGAATGGCTTCTGCCAATGGAAGAAAAGTTCTTGCTAGAAGACGCGCAAAGGGAAGAAAGAAAATAAGTGTATCTTCTGAACTTCGTCACAAAAAATAATGATTAACAATTGTTAATATATTAAAGGTGTTGCTTGTAGCAATGCCTTTTTTTATACCCAAACGTTACTTAATTTCGTATCCTATTATAATACAATCAATTACATTAAAAAATGCCTAAAAATAAAGATCTTAAATCAATTTTAATTATAGGTTCGGGGCCCATCGTCATCGGACAGGCCTGTGAATTTGATTATTCCGGAACGCAAGCACTTCGCTCCCTTAGAGAAGATGGTATTGAAACCATTCTCATCAATTCAAATCCAGCAACCATCATGACCGATCCAACAATGGCCGATCATGTCTATTTGCTTCCTTTGACCACCAAGTCAATTATCAAAATTTTAAAAGACCATCCTCAAATTGATGCGGTATTACCGACCATGGGAGGACAGACGGCTTTAAATCTTTGTATTGAGGCGGACGAAAAAGGAATTTGGGAAGATTTTGATGTAGATATTATAGGGGTCGATATTGATGCTATTAATATTACAGAAGACAGAGAGAAGTTTCGTGAGTTGATGCTTAAGATTGGAATTCCAATGGCGCCACAAGCGACGGCAACCTCTTTCTTAAAAGGAAAAGAAATTGCACAAGAATTCGGTTTTCCACTCGTCATTAGAGCTTCTTTTACTTTAGGAGGTGATGGTGCTGCCATTGTTCATAAAGAAGAAGATTTTGATGAATTATTAACCCGTGGATTGGAAGTTTCTCCCATCCATGAAGTGATGATTGACAAGGCCTTATTAGGTTGGAAAGAATATGAATTAGAATTGCTTAGAGACGCCAATAACAATGTCGTCATTATTTGTTCGATTGAAAATATGGATCCTATGGGGATTCATACCGGGGACTCTATCACAGTGGCTCCCGCGATGACTTTGAGTGATCGTACGTATCAGCGCATGCGAGATATGGCCATCCACATGATGCGTAGTATTGGTGATTTTGCAGGGGGATGTAACGTTCAGTTTGCAGTGTCTCCAGATGAAAATGAAGATATTATTGCCATTGAAATCAATCCACGTGTATCACGATCCTCCGCATTAGCGAGTAAAGCAACGGGCTATCCCATTGCGAAAATTGCAGCTAAATTAGCCTTAGGATATCACTTAGATGAATTAAAAAATCAAATTACAAAATCGACTTCGGCCTTATTTGAACCGACCTTGGATTATGTGATTGTTAAAATTCCACGATGGAACTTTGATAAATTTGAAGGATCTGATAGAACTTTAGGTTTGCAAATGAAATCTGTTGGAGAAGTGATGGGGATTGGACGTTCGTTTCAAGAAGCACTTCACAAAGCAACGCAATCGCTCGAAATCAAACGCAACGGTTTAGGTGCCGACGGCAAAGAAAATAAAGATTACAATCAAATTATTGAAAAACTAACATACGCCTCTTGGGATCGTGTGTTCATTATATATGATGCCATTCAGATGGGAATTCCACTGAGTCGTATTCATGAGATCACTAAAATTGACATGTGGTTTTTGAAACAATATGAAGAGTTACATTACCTTAAAAATGAAATTTCTACGTTTAAAATAGATACCATAGAAAAACCTTTACTGCTTGAAGCAAAGCAAAAAGGGTATGGCGACCGACAAATAGCCCACATGTTAGGCTGTTTGGAAAGTCAAGTCTATAACAAACGAGAAGAATTAGGCGTCAATCGGGTTTATAAATTAGTGGACACCTGTGCTGCGGAGTTTGAGGCCAAAACACCTTATTACTATTCAACGTTTGAAAGTGATATGGAAACGGCTGATGGTAAGCGTTTTTCAGATAATGAAAGCGTTGTTTCCGATAAGAAAAAAGTGATTGTATTAGGTTCTGGTCCCAACCGAATTGGTCAAGGAATTGAGTTTGATTACTGTTGTGTGCATGGCGTTTTAGCGGCTGCGGAATGTGGCTATGAAACCATTATGATCAACTGTAACCCCGAAACAGTTTCTACTGATTTTGACACGGCGGATAAATTATATTTTGAACCTGTATTTTGGGAACATATTTACGATATCATCAAACATGAAAAGCCGGAAGGGGTGATTGTTCAGTTGGGAGGCCAAACGGCTTTGAAACTTGCTGAGAAATTAACCAAATACGGCGTAAAAATATTAGGAACTAGTTTTGAATCTTTAGATTTAGCAGAAGACAGAGGATTGTTCTCAAATCTTTTGAAAGACAATAACATACCGTATCCAGAATTTGACATTGCTACGACGGCCGATGAGGCTGCCGCAATTGCAGATGTATTGGATTTTCCAATCTTAGTCCGTCCGTCTTATGTACTTGGTGGACAGGGAATGAAAATTGTAATCAATAAAGAAGAGTTAGAAAAACACGTTGTTGAATTACAAAGCAGAATGCCAGGAAATCAGTTGTTATTAGACCATTATTTAGATGGCGCAATTGAAGCAGAAGCTGATGCGATTTGTGATGGTGAAAATGTGTACATCATTGGAATCATGGAGCATATTGAACCTTGTGGAATTCACTCAGGAGATAGTAATGCGACCTTGCCACCGTTTAATTTAGGCAATTTAGTGATGCAACAAATAAAGGACCATACCAAAAAAATAGCCTTAGCGCTGAATACGGTCGGTCTTATCAATATACAGTTTGCCGTGAAAGATGATATGGTTTACATCATTGAAGCGAATCCTAGAGCCTCTCGTACGGTTCCATTTATTGCGAAAGCATACGGCGAACCTTATGTGAATTATGCGACCAAAGTGATGTTAGGCGAAAAGAAAGTCACGGATTTTGACTTCAAACCACATTTGGAAGGCTATGCCATCAAACAACCCGTATTCTCGTTCAATAAGTTTCCAAATGTCAACAAACAACTGGGCCCTGAAATGAAAAGTACAGGAGAAAGTATCCTCTTTATAGACAGTCTAAAGGACGATGAATTTTATAATTTATATTCTAGAAGAAAAATGTACTTGAGTAAATAAACTTATTGTTCTGAACCTGCCTGACGGTAGGCAAGTTTATTTCAGAACCTCAAAGTATTGAAAAGAAAAAAAGCCGCATTTAGCGGCTTTTTTTATGGCTAGTTTAATGACTATTTTTTTACCAGCTCAAAGTCAAAAACAACAGAAACGCTGTCTGCAATTTTTGAACTGACAATGCTTGGGATTTCAATATCAAAATCATTAGGAGCTATTTCAAAAGACCCTTTAAAGCTGAATGAATTTTCAGATGGTGTGATTTCTACAGATACGTTTTCCAGCGCTTTCGTCACCCCATGAAAACTCAATGTCCCGTTGATACTATAGGAGGTTTGAATGTTTTCTAAAGAAAAATTAGTGAGCTCTCCTTTAAAAATAGCTTTGGGAAATTCATCTGATTCCGCATAGTTTTCATTAAAATGCTCTTCCATAAGCGCATTTTTAAAACGAAATCCTTTGACGAGTGCGAGTGCTGCAAATTGCCCATTGGCCGTATTTAAAATTGCGGTCACATTATTGTTGGTTGCTTTTATCTCTTCAAACGCTTCTACACTGGCTTCAAAATTTAGCAGCCCCGATTTGGTCAGATATTTATCTTGAGAAAATCCTGTGATAGAAATAAATAAAAATAATAGATATAAGTTTTTCATCATTATTGTTTTAAGTTATTCAGCAAATCCTTCTGTTTGCCACTGAATGATTAAATCAATAGATGCTTGTGGCATTCGCGATCCGCCAAGGGGCATAAAGCCGCCTTCACCAGATTGCTTGTTGATACGATCTATAAGATTTGTATTTTCAATAGAACTCTGAACTTGACTCAGTGTTGTTAAAGGCACTCCAGCACCATTGATTGGGGGATTGGAATGACAAGCAATACAGTTGGAGTCAAAAATAGGTTTGATGTGTTCTGTGTATGTAATCACTATTTCTGGATCTACTTGCTCTATCAGATCACTTTCACTCGCATTTGTACAAGAGAGTATCAAAAAAGCAAACGTAATTGCAAAAATAAATTGTGTAATTTTCATAGGGAATGGTTATTTTCTAAATTCAAATTTAATTCTTTTTTTGTTTAGACAATATAGAATTCAATATTAATCTTTATTTTTGTTTAACGATTCAGTCATTTATGAGAAACAAAATAATATTTAGCTTGATTTTGGTGTTTGGTATAATTATTGCCTACAACTATATGTATCCAGATCACAGATCGATTAGTGAAGAAACGGTTAGTTATACGTTAGATGCAGATTCTCTTTTTAATGAATTTACAGAAGATTCTCAACAAGCAGAATTAAAATATTTAGATCAAACGATTATAGTTTCAGGGGTTATAACCTCTATAAATGCGAATAGCGTTACAATTAGTAATAAAATTTACGGTCAATTTGAGACTCTAAATAGTGATTTAAAAGTAAACGATTCGATTGCTGTTAAAGGCCGTTGCATCGGATATGATGATTTATTAGAAGAGATTAAACTCGATCAATGTAGTATTATAAAATAATATATGAAGTACCTATTACTTATTTTAGCTTTCAATTTTTCATTCGCACAAACCAGTGTGTTTGACTGTGCACGCACAGGAACGGCGGAAGAAATGGACGTCTTTTACACTTCAAATCCAAAAATAGTAGATTCACTAAACAACAGAGGAAGTTCGCCACTTACTTTAGCGGCATATTACAACAACCTTGAAGTTGCCAACTACTTAATTGACAAAGTTGACAACATCAACGGAAACAGTAAAGATGGTACGCCTTTAATGGCTGCTGTGGTCAAAGGTCATGTAGAAATTGCCAAAGCCTTGGTAGAAGCGGGTGCAGACCCCAACCTTACCGATGCCAACGGCGCAACCGCCTTACACTATGCGGTGATGTTTAACAATCAAGAACTCGCCACCCTATTAATGGCTGCTGACGCCAGCGCTTTTATGAAAAACAATGTAGGCCAATCCCCTTTAGATTTCGCAAAAATGCACAACGATAAAACATTAAACTCAATTTTAAATAAATAATTCAAAAAACCAATACTATGAAAAAAATTACTTTTATTTTAACATTATTAATTTCCTCTTATGGATTCGCACAAAATGTTTCTACAGGCGTTGTAAATCTTGGTGGATCTGATTTCACTGTCAATTTTCAAGTGAATGGCACCACTAACAAAGTTACCATGACCATGGTGGGACCTAGCACTGTTTGGTTAGCGGTTGCTCTAAACACAAGTGCTGGAGATACTATGGGTGCTGGTGGTGAAGATGTGATTCTATATGACAGTACAGGTCTAAAAGATCGAAATTTAACAGGAGGTCAAAATGCTCCAAATGTTGATGCTTCTCAAGATTGGACTCAATCAAGTAATACAGTAACCAGTGGTGTACGAACAATTGTAGCGACTAGAGACCTAAATACTAATGATAGCAATGATTATGTGTTTACGACCACAAACAACACAGCCCTTCCATTACTTTGGGCAAAGGGATCAAGTCTTACTTTAGGATATCATGGTGCTAGAGGTGGTACTACTTCTACACTCGGTACTGAAACAATTGCTGTAATGCCAGAATTTGATGTGTATCCAAATCCAGCAGATTTAGAACTAAATGTTAAGTTTCCTGCGAGCATCCAAAAAGCAACCGTTGCGGTGTACAGTGTTTTAGGAAGCTTGGTTTTTCAAGCTGAAATGGACCAATGGAATTCAAAAATCAATACGTCAGAGTGGAGTTCAGGTATTTTTATTGTGAACATTAATACGCCTGATTTTTCTCAAACGAAGCGAATTATCAAAAAATAACAACTATTTATTATAATTATAAAAACCATTAGATGTACTTCTAGTGGTTTTTTTTTAACTTTAACCAATGAAAAAATCTCTTACTTTCCTGTTTTTACTTTTTAGTGTGATGCTCTTTTCTCAAGAAGATTTATTGAGTGAAATTGATACAGACGCTGATGCTCCTGTATATGCTTCGGCAGTATTTAAAGGGTTGAAGGTGATTAATTTTGAGTCCACTAAGTTAGTCGCTAAAGGCGGATTTAACTTTATTGTATCCCACCGATTTGGAACGGTCAAAAACGGATTTGAAAATCTTTTTGGATTGGACGAAGCTGTGACGCATTTGAATTTTGTGTATGGAATTTCAGACAATTTTAATGTGAGTGCTTCTAGAAGCTCTAATCAAAAAATCTATGATGTTGGTACTAAGTTTGGATTGCTCAAACAACAACAAGGCAAAATGCCGTTTACGGTCGTAGGATATGCCTCTGTTTTAGCGAACACAGCACTTAATACAGATAACTTGGCTAAGTTAAGATTTGAGCACCGATTGAGTTATGTGGGTCAACTGTTGATTTCTCGAAAAATAACAAAAGAACTCTCTCTTTTAGTGGCTCCTACATTTTTTCATGACAATTATGTGATTGACGATTTGCAAGAAAACTCTCAATATGCAGTTGCATTTGGAAGTCGTTATAAGTTAGGAAAACGTTGGTCAGTGAATATGGAATATGGCATGCATCTAAATAGAAGCGCTACGTCATTATATAACAATCCTTTTTCTATTGGAGTTGATTTAGAAACTGGAGGGCACATCTTTCAACTGCATTTCACCAATTCTCAATCCATGAATACCAACGGAGTTTTTGGAACCAGTACTGGCGATTGGGGTGAAGGCGATGTGTATTTTGGATTTAATTTAGCGCGCTCGTTTTAAATAGTGTCCCGTAATAGTTAGTTTTCAAAGTCTATTTTAGTCACGATTTTTGGAATCTCCCGTAGTTGCATTTCATTTTCGAGCTTATCAACTTGGTCTTTTAAGTCTTTGGTTAAGATCTGTTTATTTCGCTTTTCCATAGGAGGATTTAGCTTTTCGGCATTTTCAAACTTAATAACATTTTCTAAAATATCTCTTGGGAGTTGTGTGCCAGCCTTGCTTAAAGTGTCTAAAAATTCACGTGCAAAAAACTCATCAATTTGAATACGTCTTTTGGTAGTGTGTGCAAATTTACCAATGATTCTACAAACATTATCGCGATCTTCGGGGCTTAGTTTGTCAGCAAACTCATACTCTTCAATTTTCTTTAAACTTAAAATAATAGGTTCTAGAGCATCTTTGGTAATAATAAACACGTTATAATCGCCAATATTATAATGAAACTGATCAATGACATCTAAAGTGTTAGATGGGATTACTAAAAACAAATCATTTTTTACATTATCATGCTTAGCATATTTTTTCAAACTTTCAGTTTGTAGCTTGATATATTTTGGGAAGTTTGTCAAATCGTCATTTGCGGGACTTTTAGCATCAAACACAACCAACTGATCCATGATTTCAATGGAATTATCAGGTTTGTTTCTGGGATGCGGAAAGTCTTCTTGACTGATGTAAGTAATAATGTTATTTCTACATATTTGTTGAATATGGTTTTGAACATCTTTTTCGTGTTCAGACCATTTGTATTTCATCTTCTCTAAATAAACTTCCTTTTCTTTAACACGTTCATCGTTTAAACGGGCTTTCTCTTTTTCTAAAGAGTGCTGAAGGGTCACAGCAGCAGCAATGTTTTTATTAGATTCAAGTTGTCTGCCTTCTTCTGCTTTTTGTAATGAAATCGTTTCCCCTTTCAAATTATTTCGCTCAATTTCGAGTCGTTTTATACCTTCTTCTAATTTCGCTTTTTCAATCTTAAGTTGTTCAAAGGCTTCTGTTTTTGCAGAAGCAATTTCTAACTGTTTGTTTAAATTGGAAAGATTTGTTTCTTTTTCAATGCTTTCTTTTTCTAACTGTGAGATTCTAGAATCTTTCTGTTCTAATTGTTGTTCCAATTGCTGCTCAATATTGGTATTGGGTCGTTTTAAATATAAAGCCAGTAAAACAAAGCCAATCACAATACAAGCTAGAATGATAAATTCCATAATAGATAAGTTAAACCTTTTAAAAAGGTGTTTGGTTAAAAGAAAATCAAGAGAGATGAATCTCTTAGGCTAAATTAAGATATTTTTTCTGAACAAAATTAAATCCAAGAATCATCACGCCAGAATAGAAGAAATCACCTAAAAGTGAATTTCTAAAAAATGGAATTGCGAGGGTGTAACATTCGATGAAACCTGTTAAGTTTTTCGGATAGGATAAGAGCCATACACCGAAATTAGTGATGACGAAAAAACTAACACTCCCTAATAGAATTGTAAATACACTTGGTTTTTTTGTTTGCGTTCCAATAAAACTGACCAATAAAAAGGCAGCATATACAAAGATTGAAATAGAATGAAACCCAAGAAATAGATCAGACAATACCATGATAAAAAGTGGTACTAAATAGGCCATGGATTTGTTTGTGAAATAAAGACCTCCAAAAAGAGCAATTGCGGTAATGGGTGTGAAATTTGGAAGGTGGGGCATCAGTCTCAATAAAATCGCAACAAGCATAAACACGATTATAACGAGTTGTTTTTTAGATAAGTAGGTATTTGACATAGGAAATATTTTTGTAAAAATAATAATATTTCGATTAATTACATCTATATGTATTAGAATTTTTTACATTTGACCCGAATTTTGGTTTGAATATTTACTTTTATGGATGTTCAATTAAAAGGGAATCTGGTTAAAATCCAGAGCTGTTCCCGCAACTGTATACTTAGTTTTGCGTTTGCAAAATGCTTTTGATTCTATTCTTTGTCACTGGAAATTTCTGGGAAGACCCATCAAAAGACGTAAGCCAGGAGACCTGCCTTATTCAAAAAACAATGTTAAACTTTCGGGATAGAAGTTTTCATACGTTAAAGTATGCCTTATTATCTCGAGTAATTAAATTAAAATGACCTACAAATCTTACCTATTAATTGCCCTATGTTTAGGTGCTCAAACTCAAATCTGTGCCCAAACAGTTCCTGAAGAATCCCTAGAAGAAGTTGTCGTTACCGATTCCCGTTTTCAACTAAAACGTGAAAATTCTGGTAAAACAGTGATTAAAATTTCTCAACAAGAAATTGAAAACAACCAAGGGAGAACCATTTCAGAATTGATAAACACCAAAAGTGGTATTGAAATTAACGGCAGTCGAAGCAATGCTGGACAAAACTTAGGAGTCTATGTTCGTGGTGGACGGAACCGTCAAGTTTTGGTGTTAATTGACGGCATTCAAGTCAGCGATCCCTCTCAAATCTCTGGAGGTTATGATTTTAGATTGCTAAATCTGAATCAAATCGAATCCATTGAAATCATAAAAGGAGCTGCAAGTACGCTGTACGGTAGTGGTGCCGCTGCCGCCGTTATCAATATTATCACTAAAGCTGCGAATGCGAAAAAAATAACTGCTGTTATTTCCTCGAGTGTCGGAACGAATCAAACGGAATCAGATCAAAATTATGACATAGCGGATTTTAATAACAGCGTTGCTTTTAGTGGTACACTAAAAAAGTTTACTTACCGAGCTGCTTTTAACAATCAATTTGCGGATGGCTTATCGGCTGCAATTAGCGACACAAATGAGAAAGATGCGTATTCTAAATATGGTATAGATGCAAATCTTGGCTATCAATTTAGCACCGCTTTTTCTTTAAATATTTATGGAAATCTCACAGATACAAAATCAGATATTGATGGCTATGATGCGAGCTTTAATTTTGTGGATACTGCCGATGAATTTAACAGCAAACAAGCGCGTGTAGGCTTGTCATCGCAATTCAAATACAATAAGGGAAGTCTCAATTTGAATGCAGCGTACAGTGAATATGATAGAGAATTTGTTTCTACGTTTCCATCCTTATATAAATCCAAAAACTTGATATTTGATGTGTACAATAAATATGTGTTTGACAATACGTTTTATACGATTGTTGGATTGAATGTCATTGAAAATAAGGCCACGTTTACGAATGACGAAACCTTTAGTATTACAGATCCCTACGCTAATTTCGTGTATGTTTCAGACGTTGGTTTTCAGATGAATGCTGGCGTGCGTTTAAATAACCACAACGCATACGGATCTCATTTTATTTATAATTTTAATCCATCATTCACGCTTAAATCCAACAAGGGATACACGAAGATTTTCGGATCTTACAGCACTTCCTTTATCACCCCTTCCTTATCTCATTTGTATGGTGATTTTGGTGCAAACCCCAACTTAGAGCCCGAAGAAAATCTAACCATCGAAGTAGGAGTCGAGTTTAAATTGAATGATAATTTCAGAATTTCTGGATTGTTCTTTAATAGGGAAGAAAAAAATACGGTTTTATGGATTGATGGTGGCTACCTGAATGCGGCTGATTTATTACACGCAAGCGGCGTAGAGATTGAGTTGAAGGCTACTCCCATAGAAAAATTATCTATTGAAACCAACTATACCTTTGTTGAATATAAAGAAGCGTTGGCACGTAGAATTCCTAAACACAAAGCGAATGTTCAGTTGGGTTACGAAGTTTCAAAAACCACCTTTGCATCGGTGTCTTACCAATATACAGACGATAGATTTGAAAACAGTTTTGTACCACTTTTAGAGAGTTTTAACGTATTTAATTTCTATATCAGCCATACAGCCTTAAAGAACAAGATCACGTTTTTTGGAGGTCTTGATAACATCTTAAACGAAGCTTATGAAGATATTCCTGGGTATGCAACCAAGGGACGAAATATGAGAATAGGTTTTAAACTCACACTTTAATATAGACTAATCAAGATACATTTCTTGAGAATGTGGTTTAAACGAATTCGAATCAAGGATAGGGCTGATGCCATGCATATCAATTGCAAACCTCCCAGCTTGAATAGCTGCGAGTGCAGCGGCGAGCAAAGGTTCATTGGGATCTCCTAAAACACCATAATTTGAAACGTTTTCTTCCACTTCTATAGTTGGTATCAAACCTGTCGATGGAACCGCTTGATCATCTTTGTTTACCGTGATGGCTACCAATGGCTGTAGCGCATATAAATGGCCAGGATTGGCGCCTTGTCTTTGAAAGTCTGGAGAATCATAAAGCGTTATCGACGCTTGTGATTTTCCAACGGTTGTAGTGCCAATTTGCACCACATCGATATAGGACCTTAGGCTGTTTACAATCATCTCACTTGCGGATGCCGAGCTCCCTGTGGTTATGACATATACTTTGTCAAGACCGACCGAGTTAATGGCTACATTTTCTGAAAGCGTGCTAGTGAAGTTGTAATTTGTGTTGTTACTCTGCAAGTCGTTATTGTATTGCAGTTTTGCGAAGATTCCATTAGAAAGACCTGTAATCATACTCCCTAAAGCGGTGGCAGAATTTACACTCCCTCCGGGATTATAGCGCAAGTCTAATATCAATTTTTGAATGTTTTGTGCTTGAAATTCTCCAAAAGCAGCATTCAGTTGTGCGTCATAATCGGCCACAAATCCGTTGTACATTAAATAGCCTATGTTTTCATTGTTTACTGTTAGGACTTCTGATTTGAAAATTGGGTTTTCAGAATAAACGGTTTTGCTAAGTGTGATTGTTTCAGTTCCGTCTGTAAGACTGTCATCTTCTGGAACATCTGTTCCGTTTGTATTGTATGTTGCTAAATGAATGGTATAAGTTTCACTGCTTAAAAGCGCACGAAGATTATCTGCTGTCAATGAAATCCCATCAATTTGATTAAAAACTTGACCTCGGGTCAATGTGGTTGTGCTCGCATTGCTACTAGGTTGTACTAAACGCACAATTCCAAACGCATCGCTAGAACTCCCTGGTGCATAATAGAAATTAAATTCAGCGCCATTGGTTTTAGTAACCCCGCTAAATTGTTGTTCGAGGGTAATGTAATCATTTGTAATCCAACTGAAACGATCGACCGTTTCTCGATTATAAATTAAACTTTCAAACAAACCTTCAGGACTTTCGTAGTTGTTCAAAAAACTTTGATAGTCACTGTCTGACCCAAAACGATCATTAGCCAAGTTCGGACTGTCATCTTTATAGAGATAGGCGAAATTCATTGCTTTCCAAACAAAATTTTTGATATCTGAGGTTCCTGAAGCGGAATCGTCATTATCTTCAAAACAACTGAAAGTGAGACTAAAAACAAGGGTAAGAAGCGCGGATTTAAAAATTGAGTTCATAAATAAGGTTTAAAATGTTTTGTTACTTTTTAAAGTAACTTTTATTAATGCTTTTAAAATGGGTAATTTAAAGACTTTTTTTATAGTTTTGAATCTTAGACCCCTAATTTAAACTAATTATTATAAAACAAAAATTATTTCACATTCTTGTAACAAAAAAATATATGAGTCGTCTTTAATTTATAACCTCCCAACCTACGATGAACGAAACAGAATATTTGAAAATTGTCATTCCTTTTAAAGATAAAATTTTCCGAGTGGCAAGACGGTTGTTGGTGTCGGTTGAAGAAGCAGAGGATGCGACACAAGAAGTTCTTTTGAAATTATGGAACCATCGGCAAAAATTTAAGGACTATAACAGTCCTGAAGCGTTTGCAATGACAATGACAAAAAATTGGTGCTTTGATCGTTTAAAATCAAAACAAGCACAAAACTTAAAAATAGTACATAACAATTATGAAGACCATTCACAATCCCTCCAAAAATCAATAGAGGTTAATGACAGTCTTCGCTGGGTAGAAAAACACATGGAGACGTTGCCTGCAAAACAAAAATTAATATTACAACTCAGAGATATTGAACAGTATGAGTTTAATGAAATAGCAAAAATACTAGACATGACCGAGGCTACTATCAGAGTTTCACTGTCGAGAGCAAGAAAATCAATAAGAGAAAAATTAACAAAGACCCATAATTATGGAATTAAATAACATTGAAAGTCTTTTAGAAAAGTACGAAGAAGGGCAGACAACCTTACAAGAAGAAGCACAGTTAAAACACTATTTTACAACTGAAAATGTGGCGCCTCACTTGGAAGTTTACCGCTCACTATTCACTTATTTTGTATCCGATAAGCAGCTTTCCTACCAAAGACCTTTATCCGCGACACGCCACAATTCCAACAAGTACCGTTGGTTCGCATCGGCTGCTGTCGTCACCATTATGTTCAGTGCTTTTATGACGCTCACCTCAAAGGATGAATTTATCAAGCTCTCTAATGAAGAACAATTTGCTTATAATGAAACCTTGAAAGCCTTTGATTTAATTTCGAATCAGATGCATAAAGGAGCGGTGCCATTAAATGCTCTAGACATGATCTCAACTTCTTTTGAACAAGGACAACAAAATGTTGTTTTTTTAGAAGAATTTAATAACTCGACCAACAAAATATTTAACATTAAATAATTAAATCTAAATTTAAAAAAATTAAAAATGAAAAAAATTGTAGTAATTCTTAGTTTGCTTGTGGCTCCGATAGCCATGTCAGCGCAAAGCATATTTGAAAAATATGAAGATCAAGAACATGTAACTTCTGTGGTTGTTAACCAAAAGATGTTTAAAATGTTGGCCAATATTGATATTCAAACCAATGATCCCGATTCTGATGCTTTTATCAACCAAGTTAAAATGCTTGATAATTTAACGGTTTTTACAACCGATAATATGGATGTTTCAAATGCCATGAAAAAAGATGTTAAAAAATACATCATAAGTTCCAAGCTAGAGGAACTTATGCGAATCAAAGACGGGGATCAAACTGTTAATTTCTTTATTTTAGAAGGTAAAGATGATAACCATGTGAAAGAACTTCTCATGTTTGTGAATGGCTTAGGAGATTTTACCAAAAATGAAAACATCTCTATTAATGGGAAGCAACGCGTGATTGAAACCGTTCTTTTGTCCTTAACAGGAGATATTGATTTACGTCAAGTTTCAAAACTTACAAATCAATTGAACGTACCAGGTGGAGAGCAACTCAAAAAAGCAACTAAAAAATAGATGAAGACGCTCCTAAAATTTTCAACAATTTTTAGCTTATTCCTAGTTTTAGGATGTTCTCAAGAATTAACGCTACAATCGTATTTTGTAGAGCATCAAGAAGCCTCTGGTTTTATGTCTGTTGACATTCCGATGTCCTTTCTAAATCCCGATAAAATTGAACTTACAGACGTTCAAGAAGAGGCGATTGATTCCATCGACAAACTCAATATGCTTGCCTATAGTTTGAGTGATGGAACTGAGGAGGAATTTAATGCTGAATTGGCTAAAGTCAAAACCATTTTAAAAGCAGAGAAATACAACGATCTGATGCGTGGAGGCAATCCTACAGACGGGAAACTTTACATTAAATATATAGGCGAAGATTCTGAAATAGATGAGCTTATTGTGTTTGGTTTTTCGTCAGATAATGGATTTGCCATCATTAGAGTTTTAGGAGACAATATGGAGCTCTCCAAGATTATGAAACTCGAGACAGTTGTAGATCAGTTTGATACTGAAAATGCCAATGTCGAAGATTTTATGAAATTTTTACTGTAACAAATTCACCTATTTTAATGCAAAAAAGCCACGTAAAACGTGGCTTTTTTTATGTTTTTAAACGAAGTTATATCCCCGTATAATTGGAAGGCGTGATCGCTTTTAACTCTGTTTTAATTGCGTCACTAACTTCAAGGGTGTCAATAAAGTTTGAGATCGAGGTTTTGGAAATAGCTTCGTTGGTACGTGTCAACCCTTTCAGTGCTTCATAAGGATTTGGAAATCCTTCACGTCTTAAAATTGTTTGAATCGCTTCTGCCACAACCGCCCAATTTTTCTCTAAATCTTCTGCAATTTTTGATGGGTTTAATAACAGTTTTTGCAATCCTTTTAAGCTCGATTTGAAGGCGATGATGGTGTGTGCAAACGGCACTCCCACATTTCTTAAAACCGTACTATCCGTTAAATCACGTTGCAATCTTGAGACAGGAAGTTTGGCTGATAAATGCTCAAAAATAGCATTGGCAATTCCTAAATTCCCTTCACTGTTTTCAAAATCAATGGGATTGACTTTATGAGGCATCGCCGAACTGCCGACTTCACCTTCTTTAATTTTTTGTTTGAAATAATCCATAGACACATAAGTCCAAAAATCACGATCCAAATCTATGATAATCGTATTGATGCGTTTTAAGGCATCAAACATGGCGGCCATGTGATCGTAATGTTCAATTTGTGTGGTTGGGAAGGAGTGGTGAAGTCCAAGTTTGTCTTTTAAAAAGTTGTTTGCAAACGCTTGCCAATCAATGTTTGGGTAAGCTACTTTATGGGCATTAAAATTTCCTGTAGCACCCCCAAATTTAGCAGCATTCGGAATCGATTTTAAAGATTCAAATTGTGCCTCTAAACGAGTTACAAATACTTGAATTTCTTTCCCAAGGCGGGTAGGTGAGGCGGGTTGCCCGTGCGTTCTTGCTAATAAAGGGATTGTTGCCCATTCAGAAACCAATCCTTTTAAGCAGTCCACTAACGTATTATATTCTGGAATATACACCGCTTCAATGGCGTCTTTAATGCTTAAGGGTATGGCGGTATTATTAATGTCTTGAGAAGTCAATCCGAAGTGAATAAACTCTTTGTATTCGGAAATCTGAAGGGCATCAAATTTATCTTTTATAAAATATTCAACCGCTTTGACATCATGGTTTGTAATGCTTTCAATATCCTTAATTGCTTGTGCATCTTTGGATGAGAAATCAGTGTAAATAGCTCTTAAATTCTTAAAATGATCTGAATTAAAACTTTTTAATTGTGGTAAAGGAATTTCACAAAGCGCAATAAAATATTCAATCTCAACTAAAACACGGTATTTGATAAGAGATTCTTCAGAGAAAAACCCTGCCAATGCATCAGTTTTTGATCTGTAGCGACCGTCAATTGGAGAAATGGCATTTAGCATGGATATAGACATAGTAGTTGTGTTTTTTGAAGCTACAAATATAGGGCTTTTCAATCGAAGTAATTGGACTTGCTTTTAAGTTTTATCGTTATTGATCGTTCAATTTAATATAAGAATTCATACAGTAACTAACATAATTTTAATAACTTTATAACTTTAAATATAATAAGATGACTCGTAAGAAAAAAATAATAGGTGGACTTGTGGTTGTGTTTGTAATTGCGCAATTTTTTCAACCGAACAAAAACCAAGGAAACCTGGAATCCATTGATCTTTTTTTAGTGGAAACACAAGCACCTAAAGAAGTTCAAATAATTTTAAAACAAGCTTGTTTTGATTGTCATAGCAGTTCTACAAATTATCCTTGGTACAATTCGATCACGCCCGTAAATTACTGGTTAAACAGCCATATTAAAGAAGGTCAAAAACATTTTAATGTTTCCAAATGGGCCAGCTATTCAACCAAGAAAAAAGACCATAAACTGGAAGAATTAATAGAGGAACTTGAAGAAGGAGAGATGCCTTTGGCTTCTTATACTTGGACGCATGAAGAAGCACAGCTTTCAGAAGCTCAAGTGCAAATTCTTGTGGATTGGGCTAGTAGTGTACGGTCCAATTATAGTTTTCATAACGACCACGACTAATTTAGAATTCTATGCAGTCCACTTTACTTGTGATTGGATTTGTGTATCCAGAACCAAATTCTTCGGCGGCTGGGACGCGGATGCTACAATTGATAGAAGCCTTTCAAGAACAAGACTACAACATTACGTTTGCCACGACATGCAAAAAATCAGACAATGCATTTGATTTAGAATCCATAGGACTAAGTGTTGTTGAAATTGAACTCAACCATTCGAGTTTTGATGTATTTATAAAAGCTTTAAATCCTACCATCGTACTGTTTGATCGGTTCATGACGGAGGAACAATTCGGCTGGCGTGTCAGTGAACAGTGTCCCGATGCCTTTAAGATTTTAGATACCGAAGATTTGCATTTTCTTAGAAAAGGACGTCAAAAGGCGTTCAATTCAAATCAAAAAATGGATGCTACATTTTTTACAAACGATATTGCTAAGCGCGAAATTGCCAGTATTTATAGAAGCGATCTGTCATTAGTGATTTCCGAAGTTGAAATGGGAGTTTTAACAGATACTTTTAAAATCGATCCCGCTATTTTGTGCTATCTCCCTTTTATGATTTCTTCTGAAAATTGCGAGCCCCGTCCCGATTGTAAGTCGTATTCTGAGAGACGTGATTTTGTCTCCATAGGAAATTTTTTACATCCGCCAAATTTGGATGTCGTTCGGTATTTGAAAAAAAACATTTGGCCTCGGATTCGAAAAGCACTCCCAGGGACTAAACTCCATATTTATGGGGCTTATGACACTGCAAGTATCAAAGAAATGCACAATGAAAAAGAAGGTTTTTTAGTACATGGATTTGTGGAAGATGCTTTTGAGGTTTTAAATTCTGCTAAAGTTTTATTGGCACCGTTACGGTTTGGTGCGGGACTGAAAGGCAAACTGATTCAAGCCATGCAAACGGGGACGCCTTGCGCCATGTCGTCTGTGGCGGCAGAAGGGATGTTTGGCACATTAGAACCCAATGGAGTTATAGATGACGCTACTGATGCATTTGTAGCGCGAACCGTTGCGCTATACTCCAATACCACTGAATGGGAGGGGTTTCAACACCAAGGTTTTTCCATTCTAAAAAATAGATTTAAGAAAGACCAACACCAGACCCGTTTTATGAATCGCGTGAAGGCACTTCAGGAAAATCTCAATACCCACCGTTCTCAAAATTTCATCGGACAGATGCTCAGCCACCACCAAATGCAAAGCACTAAGTATATGGCACGCTGGATTGAAGCGAAGAACAAATCATGAGAGAAAGCGGTGCAGTCTCTATGATTCTTTTACTCTAATCTGTCCCTTATAAGGGAATGTGTTAATAGTGAAGTGGTTACGGGTTTTGGATGAAAAGGTATATTGTTTTAATTTTAGAATTACTTGCTATGAGATTAATCAAAAACTCTGTACAAATACAGTTTATCTTTTTGAATTTTATATTTCAAAATTATCATACCTTTGATTTTGTAGACGTATGATATCAGAAAAAAGTTATGCCTGAACAACAAAACATAGAATGGAAACAATCGTGGCGTGATGAATACCTGCAATGGATTAGTGGATTTGCCAATTCCAACGGAGGTGTTTTATATATAGGTAAAGGTGACAGTGGAAATGTAGTGGGAGTCGATAAGTATAAAAAACTTATGGACGAGTTTCCTAATAAAATATCCAGTAAACTAGGAGTGCTTTGTGATGTTAATCTCCATAAGGAAAACAACTTATTCTATATATAGATTATTACTAAACCTTATAATAATGGTATTTCATATAACGGAAAATATTATTACCGTTCTGGTAGTACCAATCAAGAACTTCGAGGAAATGAGCTGACTGAATTTTTGTTAAGAAAAACGGGCAGGACTTGGGACAGTATTGAAGAAGAAAATGCATCTTTTGACGATATTAATGAAGCTACGGTAAAACGATTTGTTAAGTCTGGTATTGCTTCCAAAAGGCTACCGCCTGAAACAGAAGACCTTGATTCAAAAACTATTTTTCAGAATTTGTTGATAATGAATGAAGGGAAATTAACTAGGTCAGCAATCTTGTTATTTGGTAAACAACCTTTGAGATTTTATGTGAGTTCATTTCTTAAGATTGGAAAATTCGGAAAATCAAGTTCAGAATTACTTTCTCAAGAGGTTGTGGAAGGGAATCTATTTGAATTATTGGATGAATCTATGAAGATTTTATTTACAAGATTTATAGACAGCTCTATCAGTTACAAAGGAATTCAAAGAACTGAATCCTATGAATATCCATACGAAGCAGTTCGAGAAATATTACTAAATGCGCTTACCCATAGAACTTATGAAAATTCTCCAATACAAATTAGTGTTTATACTGACCGAATTATGTTTTGGAATCAAGGAGAGTTATTAAATCCATTAACTCCTGAAAAATTAAAAGTAGACCATAAATCTATTACCAGAAATCCAATTATTGCAAGAACATTTTTTAGAGCAGGCTTCGTAGAATCTTGGGGGCGTGGAACAATTAAAATTATTGAAGAGTGTAAAAAAGCAGGATTACTTGAACCTAAAATTGAAGAGTTGACAGGAGGTGTTGCTATTACTTTATATAAAAACAGAACTAGTCCAGAGTTCTTATCATCCTTGTCTTTGAATGAAAGACAATTAAAAGCTATTGAATATTTGAAAGAGAATAACCAAATTACAACTGGAGTATATCAAAACCTATTTGAAATAACAGATAGAACTGCTTTGAGAGATTTAAATGAATTGCTTGAATATAGAGTTATAAAAAAGGTTGGCGAGAAAAAAGGAACAAAGTATTTATTGAACTAAATGTCGGATATCGATACTAAATGTCGGATAAATGTCGGATATAATAATCGTTAAAAAGAGAAATAAGTAACAATTGGATCGTCTAAAATCCCCCGCTGCCGTGCAGTCTCTACGACTCTTTTACTCTAATCTGTCCTGTACTGTAAGTCCACGCTAAAGACGTAGCAGGTGAAGTAGTTACGGGTTTTGTTAAAAAAGGGAATTGTTTTATTTTTTGTAAGCATTTAATTTCTGAACAAGCTTAGCTCCAAGCCACGCCATTGGAATGTATGCAACCGTAAGATCCAATAGATTGAACCATAGGGCAGATGGCAGTTGTATCACCATTGAAAACCCTCCGTACAAGAAGATAATCCCCACAACTAATGCTACTTTTGTTTGAGCGCTGACGGCTATTTTAGCAGCGACAATTCCGCCAAAAAGGGTTCCTAAGGCATGTGCTAAAAAAGGAAACAAATAATGTTTGGGTTCATACAAATTCATTGAGGTTTTCATACTCTCAATATCAGAAGTATCCACACCTTCTGGAAGTGGAATGATAGTTCCGCTTATTAAAATAATTCCAAAATTAACTAGAGCGCCAATAAATATACCAGCAATAATGGCCAAGCCGTTTCTGAGAAATGGATTCATGAGTGTGAGTCTTTTTTATTCAATATAGGGGTTTTTGTTTTTTATTAGGACTAATCAGCTGGAAAAAAGTTTCTTACACTAATTTATGACCACTAAGTACAGCTTAGCTGTAAATAAATTAAAACTTAGGAAGGATAAGTAGATACCTACCTTTTTCTATTGCGACTCAGAATTTTATATTCTTCGTAGCATTCGCTAATTGCATCTAGTATTTGCAAGTCATTAGCAGTTCTTATGAAGTCTGTGGAGTAGTTACATTCACTGATTAGAAGGTCTAAATCAATCTTATCAACTTGTAACAAAGCGATCAGCATTTCTCTGTCAAAACGAGACGCAAGTAAGTTTCTAATCTCGTCTTGCTTTTTCATTTCTCTTAGCTTTCGCATTTCGCGAGGCTTTTTGCCAAAAATATTGTGTAAGAAATCTGCAGGATTAAAAATAGCGCCTAAAACCTTGGTCACCATACTTGGCGATCGGGAAGTAGATTCATAGCCACTGTTGAGTCCTGAAATGCTATAACGTACATTTTTTTGAATCGGGACTTGTTTGATATCGACTTCAAGATAACCGGTAAGTTTTAGTTTATTGACATTCACTTCTTCCAACGCAAAGGCCAGTTCTGTAAGTTCAATAGTTGTAGAAGTGCCGTATTTGACCCAGTCATTACTGACTTTAACTTTGATTGATTTATAACCTAAATAGGAGAGGTGCAAGGTGTCATTTGCTTTCGCACGAATTTCAAATTGTCCCTCAGTATTGGTCGTCGTTCCAATTACTTGGTTAAGGTTTACAATATTCACACTTTCCATCGCCCCTAAAGTTTCTGCATTTACAATCTTTCCTTTGACAGTATTGTAAACTTGGGCCATCCCCAAAAAGGGAAGCACTAAGAGTAATAAAAGTATGAAATATGATTTCATTTTTTCGATTAAGGATATAAAAGTAGTAAACAAATACTACACTAATATTGTCAATCTCAACTTTGACTAAAAATTAACACAATGGTTTATTATCTACGGCTTTTTCTTGCTCTTGAAAAATCGCCTCCACCGCTAGGTTTAAAGTCTGATGAACGTCGCGGAGATCTGCTAGACGAATCGCTGTCGCTTCTGCGTCCTCTGCTTTCAGTTCTTGATCCAGAATCTCTAGAACGATCGTTACGACCTCTTCCG
>TARA_B110001469_G_scaffold120980_1_pt1 | contig 26528 bp, 16 predicted proteins | sample TARA_B110001469 | Tara Oceans TARA_B110001469 (sample SAMEA4397034) | marine metagenome | biome: Polar Biome; feature: [SRF] surface water layer (ENVO:00010504); material: water (ENVO:00002006), including particulate matter (ENVO:01000060) such as... | depth 5 m
TGATTTGCTCGAAACTGTCCAATTTTTTGCCAGTGTGCTAGAATCAATTTCGTAGTAACATCTTCGTTAATTCTACTCCAATTCATCAAGGAACGAAGGTTTGCATCCCCCGTGGCTCCTTCAACCATCAATTCTCTTGCAGATTCATCTCCATAATACACCTGAGAAGTTCCCGGAGTTAACAATAACATTTCGGCAGTTTTAAATGGTTTTTTACGCGTCATGTCAAAGGGTTGACCATCGTCATGTGAGGACAAATAATTTAAAATACCATAACCTTTTAAATCACTATTTAAAATAGCATCGTATTTATTAAAAACAGTTGTCACGTCAGAATTCTTTGCATCCCATTTAATTTCAAAGTTTAGAAGACTATTAAACGCACTGTCGTAATAATTTACTTTCTTATCTCCAAAATCAAATGCTTTTCCTGACGAAATCCCATAATTATATATTTCTCCAACCAAATAAAAACCATTTTGATCCAATACTTTTTCTGGATTGTTTTTTTTAAACTCCTCAAAAGCATAATCACATTCGACTCTAAATTCTTGCCAAACAAATTCTTCTGTGTGTTTTACGGTATCTGCGCGATATCCATCAATTCCATATTCAGTAATATAATCTGTGAGCCATTTCATGATATAAAAGCGTGGTGCTCTCGGATGCCCTGTTCGTGCAAAAAAAACATCTAACTCTTTTACTTCTTGTTCATACCTACCTTCAGCTTTCCATTTTGAAACCAACTGCGGTGGCAATGCTACATTTTCATTACTTTCGGTTTTAATATCGGGTAAGTTTTTCACTAAGGTACACGAAACAGTATGCTCATAATTTGAATAGGTACATTGTGGCGCTGTTCTTACCCAACTTTTTGGCCAAATCGGATCTTCATCTGTCACAGGACCTGTATGATTTATAACAGCATCTAATAGAATTCTAATACCCTTTTCATGTGCTGTTTCTACCAATTCTTTCAAATCTTCTTTGGTTCCAAAATTTGGATCTATGGCTGTCCAATCTTTTGTCCAATACCCATGATACCCGTAACTTTTACCGGTTCCTTCGTCTGTTCCTGCATGAATTTGCTCGACAACGGGCGTTATCCAAAGAGCATTAATTCCTAATTTAGTAAAATATCCTTCTTTAATTTTTTGTGTAATCCCTTTGAAATCTCCTCCATTAAAACTCCTTAGTTTTGCAGCATCCTCTTTTCTATTAAATTGAATATCGTTTGATGGATCTGCATTCTTAAATCGATCAGTTAGCAAAAAATAAATATTTGCGCCTTGCCACACAAACTCCTTCGTTGCTTTAGGGAATACGATTCCTTTTTCTGTGGTGGTTTTGCAACTAATAAAAGTTACTACACTCATCATTAAAAAAAAACTTCTCATTTCTAATTGATTATTATTTTGAATGTTAAAGGTGCAACTTGTAAAGCTTCACCATTTAAATTTATTTTTTCTTCTGAGAACAAATCTCTAAAAATTCCTTTTTCAGTTACTTTTACTTGAGTAGTGGCGTCCGAAAAATTAGCCAAATATAAGAGCGTTTTATCCCCTTTCGTCCTTTTTAAAACAAACACATCATTAGCGCTCTTTAAAACTTCAAAAATCGCTTTTTCTCCCCCCCCATTTAAGGCTGGATTTGTATTTTTAAGAGCGCCTAACTTAGTTAAAAAAGCAAATGTTTTCCCTTTTGTTTTGGGAATTGAATCTTTTTCAAAAAACTTTAATCGATGATTTAAATCGTATTCTTGCCCCGAATATATCAATGGCATTCCCGGGAGAACATAACTTAAAGCTGTTAACATTTCTGCCTTTATACCCATACGTTCCTGAATGGTTCCGTTCCAAGAATTCTCATCATGATTGGTCACAAAGTTCATTAATATATCGTCTTTTTCGTAGCGCTCATTATAGGTGGTTTGCATGTATATTTTCAAATCATTAACGGTTTTCTCGCCATTTGCCAAATTGTTTAACAAATGATGTCCATCCCATGCATAAGCCATATCAAAAAGCGTATCTTTTAGCAATGCTGATTCCCAAGCTTCTGCCAACATAAAAATATCTTTTTCTGCTCTCAATTTAGGAATTGCATCTTGCCAAAAATCTAAAGGTACAGATCCCGCAACATCACATCGAAAACCGTCAATATTTTCATTTTTTAACCAATACTTCATATCTGCGATCATTTGAGTTCTCATCGCAAGATTGTCATAATTTAAATCTGCTGTATCCGTCCAATCGGTATCTTTTGGATGAACAACCTCCCCTTTTTCATTTTGAGTATAGAATTCTGGATTGGTTTGTAACCAAGTATGATCCCAACCTGTATGGTTTGGCACCCAATCTAAAATCACATAAATTCCATGTTCATGTGCAGTGCTCACCAATGCTCTAAAATCTTCTATGTCTCCAAATTCAGGGTTGATCTTCGTAAAATCTGATACCGCGTAATAACTCCCTAAATATCTACTTTGTTCTTCTTTTGGAAATTCGGAAGCAAACTTACTATCTGCACCACCAGTGGCTTTTCTTTTAGTCTCTGATATAGGGAAAATTGGCATCAACCAAATCACTTTTACACCTAGTTTTTTAATTTCAGGGATGTCCTTTGTAAACTCATCAAAAGTGCCTTCTGGTGAATACTGACGAATATTTGCTTCGTAAATAACAGCAGACTCTAAAGTTGCATTTGAAATTGGAGGAATTGAATTTACAAGTTCTTTTTGTTCTTTATTACAAGAAAATAGAACAAGAGCAATTAGGAATAGGGTTCGTGTTTTTTTCATCATAAATTAGTTATATGTTATTTTTACTTTTAATTTTCGAGCTACTTTCCAGGTTAAAGGAATTGTGAGTATCTTTTGTTTTGGTGAGACTCGTACTCTTTTTCTTCCAACTTTAATTTTCTTTGGAATCCAATCTACATTATGAATAACCAATTGAATGTCTTTGTTTTTTGGATTCCAATTTTCACCAAATTCCGCTTCAAAATCTATTTCTAAACAACGTTTGGTAAATGATGCTCCAAAGTGAAGCAACTCATAATTCCCTTTCTCAAAAGCGTTAGAAAGCAATCCGTTATCGATATACAATTGTCTTTCGCTTTTTGAAACAGCTGCATCATGATAATAATGCAGTTCTATAAAATTTGCATCATAATCTTCTGTGTTTTGCATAGCACTTGCCATCGGGATAAAAGCACCAGCCCTTACAAAAGTTGGAATAGTACTTTCTAATACTTTTATGTTTTTTGTTTGTCCACCAGCAATTTTTTCACCAGAATAAAAATTGAACCAATTGGCAGTTTTTGGGAAATAAACATCTTGGGTTTGTATGCCTGGTTTTAAAATTGGTGAGATTAAAAAATCATTCCCCCATAAATACGCTTTCGAATTTGAGTTTAAGCTTTTGTTTTCAGATTCTTCAAAAAATAATGGACGCATAAATGGAGTTCCTAACTGATTATTTTGGAACGCCAAATTGTAATTATATGGTAATAATTTATAACGCAACTCAATTGATTTTTTTGCAAATCTTTTTGCTTTATCACTTCTAAAAACGGGTTCACTCGCTACACCTTCTTGCGCATGAGGTCTGAAAACTGGCTGAAAAACACCATATTGTAACCAACGCGTATACAATTCATCATCTAAATTATCACCTGCAAAACCTCCTAAATCAGAGTGCATATATCCCAAACCTTGCATTCCCATTTGAAGGGCAATTTCGGGCTGACTTTGTAAGCCTCCCCAGGATCTATTTACGTCTCCAGACCAAGGAATCATACCAAAACGCTGAGAACCTGCAGCACCTGCTCTCATTAGAATAAAAGGTCTTTCGGTTGGAAAATCTTTTTGGTAGCCTTCAAAAATTAAACGTGCCCAATCATGTCCGTAAATATTATGCACCTCATCTGCAGTTCCTGTTTCATGCAATAATTTACTTGGATGTACTTCTGGCTCTCCTAAATCGCCCCAGACTCCTTGTACTCCAATATTTCTTAGTTCTCTATAAATATTCCAGAACCATTTTTTTCCTTCAGGATTATAGATATCTATCAACCCAGTGTTTCCAAAATAGAAATCAAATTTATAGGGGTTGCCGATAGAATCCTTTCCTAATATTTTCTTTTCTGCTGCTTCCTCCCATTTTTTGGAAGTTGTTAAAACAAAAGGCTCAGTTATTAAAATCGTTTTAACACCCTTTTTCTTAAATTTAGAAATCATCCCTTTCATGTCTGGAAAAGAGTCTTTATACACTTCTAAATTCCCCATAGTGCCTTGGATCTCTTTTCCAAACCAATACAAATCTAAAATAACCGCGTCTACAGGAATTTCTTCTTCTTTAAATTTATCGATCGTTGTTTCTGTTTCTTTTTGTGAATGGTACCCAAATCTGCTAGAAAAATTACCAAAAGTCCATCTTGGAGGTAAAGGTTGTTTTCCTGTTAAGTTGGTATAACTATCGATTAGATCAATCCAGGAATCCCCCACAATAACCTGATAAGTTTTACGCCCAGAAATAGTTTCGTAGGTTATAGAATTGTCTTTTTTACTATCTAAATCTAAAAAACCAATGGGTGCATTATCAAAATGAAGCAGATACATTTTTGATGACAATACAATTGGCAAGGTGAAATTCATTAACTCAGAGTGGGTCTCATAACCATAATGCGCTCTATTATAAAGTTGCAAGCGATTTCCTCTACGATTCATGCCTAAAACTCTTGCACCTCCACCATACAAAACTTCCTCCTTAGTAAGATTTAATTGTATTTTTTGATGTGTAGAATCTTTTGAATATCCTGTTTTTTCTGAGGTAATTTTATTGCCTTTATAGAAATATGAAATTTGAAATGGTTTTTTTTGAATTTTTAGAGAGATGCCTTCAGTGTTCAAAACAAGCGAACTGGCAGTTTCCTTTAGAAAACGATTATCTATTGAAATGGATTTTAAAACGACTGCGTGAGAAATCTTTACATCCTCTTCTCCAGAAGGTATAAAAGAGGTTTCAATTATTTTATTAGAAAATAATCTGATTTTATAAGCTCCATCATTGACCTTAATTTCTAAGTGGGTTTTCTTATTTGTCATTGTCTCAAAAATTCTATTTGAATTTTGTGCAATTACAAATGCGGGTAGTATCAATAATAAGAATGTAAGTTTAAAATGTTTCATCTATTTTTTGAAAATAAAAGTGAATGGAATATCTAATCTTTGTTGCCATGATTTTTCTGAATGATCTGTTCCTTCAAAAAATATATTCTGATAATTTTCTCCAATAACATACCCTTTACCCACAAAAAGTTTATCTACAATTGGTGCGTATTGAGGATACAATTGATCTAATGTTTTATTCCCATAATCAAAATACAATTTATGCGATTTTGAATCTGGTGCATTTTCTTCTAAATATTTAAAAATTGCTACTGGTAAAGGGTTGTTTGGTGACGGAGTTAAACCTACCCAATGGGTGGACAGGCAAGCTGCTGCGCCAAAAATTTTTGGATATTCTGATATCGCATACCAAGACATTAATCCGCCCATAGATGAACCTGCAATTGCGGTATTTTCTTTATCTGTTCTAACCGAGTAAGTTTTATCTATATAGGGTTTTAACTCATCTACAATAAATTTCAAGTAGGCATCGCCAGAAAAACTCTCTAAAGTAATTCCTTTTTTAATGGCATTTTTTTTAATAGAATCTAACTGCTCTTCTGCTAAATAATTAAAAGATTTCTGTGGATACAAATCTAAAAAACGAATCTTCGGAATATTATGAACTCCTATTACAATAAAATCTTTTGTAACTTTTTCTTCCATTAATTTGGTAGCAACCTCATCTACCATCCATTCTTGTTGGTTCCAGGTAGTCGTTGCGTCAAATAAGTTCTGACCATCATGCATGTACAAAACTGCATATTTTTTTTCAGCAGAATAATTTTCTGGTAACCAAACATCTACAGGTCTTGGTACTATGTTTTTTGATGGAAAACGATCAATTCGCACTAACTTCCCACTCGCTAATACTGCATTTTCAAGAACTACGGCGGTGATTTTAGAACGTTCTTGTGCAAACAATTTTATTGGTAAAAACAAGAGAATCGAAATAAAGAGGATAAAGTGTTTTTTCATGATCAATTTAATTTTGTCGTTAATAAAGTCACGCCTCTTTTAGTAAAACTTATTCCTGTATCCCAAGTTATTTTTTCTCCCGATATTACATTTTTTAATATTTTACCCTCTAAACCAATTTCAGAATATCTTTTTAAATCGAGATGAAATGGTTTGTCATTTTTATTTAAAATGAGCACAACAATTTCTTCATCTATAATTCTAAACAATACATAGGTGCCCATATAGGGTGCAAAATGAATTGTTATCCCTTCGTGAATGGCTTTGGTGTTTTTGCGAAAATTCAACACCTTTTTCAAGAACAATTGCATGTTTTTTTGATCGGTTTTTAAGCCCTCTCCTGTAAATGCATTTACGGCATCATCTTTCCATCCACCAGGGAAATCTGTGCGAATTAAACCATGGTCTCCTGGCTTCTCAAAGTCATCCATTAGAATCTCTGTTCCATAATAGATTTGAGGAATTCTAGGCATCATTAAATAGAAAGAAAGCGCCATTTTTGTATTTTCTAAGTCTCCATTTAATTGCGTATAAATTCGGCTCATATCATGATTGTCTGGAAAAACCATGATATCTTTTGGTGTTGCATAATGAAAATCATTGGCCAAGCCTTCATACATTTTAACCAACCCCGTATCCCAAGATTCTTTTTCATTAATGGCATCAACTACATTTCTTTGCATGGCAAAATCCATCGTAGAAGTTAAATTAGACGCATAACCATCTCTATTATTTGCGCCTTTTTGCCAGTAACCGATTAACAACGGGTTATAGCTCCATTCTTCACCAACAATAGAAAAGTTTGGATACTCTGCCATAATAGCTCCAGCCCAATTACTCATAAAATCTTTGTCTGGGTAAGGGTATGTATCTTGTCTAATACCGCTTAAACCAATGGTTTCGATCCACCAAATACTATTTTGAATGATGTATTTTGCCATGAACGGATTTTTCTGGTTTAAATCTGGCATTGTAGCAACAAACCAACCATCTGTGTTTCCTTTTTTATCACTTTTTGAAGCGTACAAATCTTGATTTGAAGTTCTTCGATGATTTGAAGTTATTAATGCTCCGTTATTTTCAAAGTTTTCTTGGAAATTCACCCAATCTTTAAATGGTAAATCTTTCATCCACCAATGTTCGCTACCACAATGGTTTGCGACTTGATCCATAATTAATTTAATCCCTTTTTCTCTCGATTTGTCTGCCAATTCTCTATAATCTGCCAATGTCCCATAACGTGGATCTACTTCGTATAAATCTGTAATTGCATAGCCGTGATATGACTGACTGGGCATATTATTGGTTAATAATGGACTAGACCAAATAGCAGTAAAGCCCATAGTATCAATGTACTCTAAATGACTTGTAATTCCTTTTATATCACCACCATGACGTGCATAATCATCATTTCTATTAACGCTATTTTCTTTTAAAAAATGAACAGATTCTCCGTTTTCATTAGCCTTTGAAACTGCTGAACCTAAATCGTTTGTTGCATCTGCGTTTGCAAACCTGTCTGGGGTTATTAAATATAAAACATCTGAACTGTTAAAACCAATGTAGTTTTCGCTAGGTTTTTCTCTTGCTTTTAATTGATATGTATGTGCTTTTATATCTCCGTTTTCTGAAGTAAAAATAATATCAAATTTCCCAGGACTCGTTCTTTTGTCGATCTTTAAATCGATAAATAAGTAGTTTTTACTTCTAGCAGTGTTTACTTTTTCGATAACAACACCTTTATATGAAATAGAGGGCTTGAAACTACCTATACCCTTCTCTTTTACTAAAAGTTGTAATGAAACATCTTTAAAACCAATAAACCAGTTTGGTGGCTCAACTCGTTCTAAAGAGTTATTGGACAACGGCTTTATAGAATCAAAAACTTGTTTTTTATTGTCACAAGAATACATCAATCCAAAAATTGAGATACCTAAAAGTGCTTTAAAAAATTTCATACCGTTGTTTTTAAACTATTTTTAGAACATTTGGAGTAACATTTACAAAATCACCATTGACTACTATTTTGAGATCATTCAAGCCATCTAATTCAAAAGTTGTTTCAGAATGACTGATGTTTACTTTTAAAACCTGGTTTCTAAAGTTGACTTTAAACGAATAATTTGTCCATCCTTTTGGGATTTTAGGCGCAAATGTTAACCTATTATTGTGGATTCTCATACCTCCAAAACCTTCAACAATGCTCATCCAAGTTCCTGCCATTGACGTAATATGCAAACCTTCTTCTACTTCGTGATTATAATCGTCTAAATCTAAACGAGATGTTCTTAAGTAAAAAGTATAGGCTTGCTCAATTCGATCTAATTTTGCGGCTTGAATGCTATGAACACAAGGAGAGAGCGAACTTTCGTGAACTGTAAGTGGTTCGTAAAAATCGAAATGACGGGCTAATTCTTCTGTTGTAAAATGGTCTTCAAACAGGTAAAAGCCTTGTAAAACATCTGCTTGTTTAATGTAGGGTGAACGTAAAATACGATCCCAACTCCATTTTTGATTGATGGGTCTTTGACTGTTATCTAACTCTGAAACGGTTATCAATTCTTTGTCTAAAAAACCATCTTGTTGTAAATAAATATTGTTTTTTTCTGAATATGGAAAATACATATTATCTGCAACTACTCGCCATTTTTTGAGTTCTTCATTTGTAATATCTACTTTTCCGATAATCCTTGAATAGTCTGAAGCGTACTCGTTTTTAACAATTTCTAAATTTTCTAAAGCATAATTAATACACCATTTTGCAATGTAATTTGTATACCAATTATTATTGATATTATTCTCGTATTCATTGGGTCCTGTAACACCCAAAATCATATACTGTTCTTTATCCGATGAAAAGGTGGCTCTTTGCTGCCAAAAACGAGCAATGCCAATTAAAACTTCCAATCCTTTTTCTGGAATATAAGAATAATCGTTTGTGTACCGATGGTAATTATAAATTGCGAATGCTATTGCTCCGTTTCTATGAATTTCTTCGAAAGTAATTTCCCATTCATTATGACATTCTTCGCCATTCATCGTAACCATAGGATACAATGCTGCACCGTTTGTAAACCCTAATTTTGTAGCGTTTTCGATTGCTTTTTCTAAATGTGCGTGTCTGTATTCTAATAAACGTCTTGCCACTTTTTGGTCTTTGGTAGCCATATAAAAAGGAATACAATATGCTTCTGTATCCCAATACGTACTTCCACCGTATTTTTCTCCAGTAAATCCTTTAGGACCAATATTTAACAATGGGTCTTTTCCTAAATAGGTTTGATTTAAATGAAAAATATTAAAACGGATTCCTTGTTGCGCTTTTACGTCTCCTTCTATGGTAATGTCTGATGTACTCCATATTTTTGCCCAGGCTTCTTTTTGCATTTCTAACAGTCCTTCAAAACCTAGGTCTGTTGCTAATTTTAATGCTTGTTTAGCTGAAGAGATCAATTCATTTTTATCTTGATTTCTATCAACGGTGTAACCTCCAAATTTATGAATGATAAATGAATCTCCTTGTTTTATGTTTGTCTCATATTTGGATGACGCATAACTAGAAGACTTAAAATCAACAGGTTTAACCGCTACTTCTTTGTCGTTTAAAAACAACTTAGATTCCATAAAGGTACATGTATGGAAATTTGTCTTCATCGTTTTTGCTTCAACAAAAAATTGTTTCCCTTCTTGAACAATATTTAAAACATCCCAAAATTGATCATCCCAATTGGTGTCTTCATTCGTAATTCCTGCATCTACATATGGTGTAAATGATATCTTTGCGTCATAATTAAGCGGTGTAACAGAATATTTTATTGCGCCTACCTCATCAATGTCTAAACTTAAGAAACGCATGCTCTCTACTTTAATTTGAACGCCATTTTGAAGTGTTGCGAAAAAAGATCTTGAGAGCCAACCTTCTTTCATGTTCAACTCACGTTTAAAATTTCCGATGGTAGTACAGGTAAATAAATCTAACTGCTCATCATTTATAAATACGTTGATACCTATCCAATTTGGGGCATTCAAAACTTTTGCAAAATATTCTGGGTATCCATTTTTCCACCAACCAACTCGGGTTTTATCTGGATAGTATACTCCGGCAATATAACTTCCTTGGAAAGTGGGTCCAGAATAAAATTCTTCAAAATTTGCACGTTGGCCCATAGCGCCGTTACCAATACTGAAAAGGCTTTCTGAAGATTTTACGCTTTCTGGATTAAATCCCTCTTCTATAATTGACCAATTATTTGGTACTATATAATCTTGATTCATTCTCTTAATAATTTAAATAAGCTTTCGCTTATTTTATTTTTTCTTAATCTCTTTTAAAAAATCTGTAGAAATCTCTGTGAAATCTCTAAAAATATAATCTGCTTCATGTAATATTTTTGCATCTCCAATTCCAATAGAAATCATATTTGCTGAATTTGCTGCCTGAACTCCTGCAACAGCATCTTCAAAGACAATACAATCTTCTGGCGGCATTTCTAACTGCTCTGCAGCGATTAAAAACACTTCAGGATCTGGTTTTGCTTTGTTTACGTTTGTACCATCTACAATGGCTTCAAACTTATCAATTAAATTCACTTTGTTTAAAATTAGCCTTGCATTTTTACTTGCAGACCCTAATGCTACAGGTTGACTTTCGTCACCTAGAAAGTTTAATATTTTTATGACATCGGGTAAAATTTCACTTTCACTCATTTCATGTACATGAAGTAAATAATCATCATTCTTAGAAGTCATTAAACGTGTAAAATGAGCTGCTGAAATTGTTTTATTTCCCCAAGCTAAAATTTTCTCTAAAGACCTTACTCTACTTACTCCTTTGAGTTGTTCGTTTTGTTCTTGAGAAAAATCGATACCAATAGAATTGGCTAATTTTTTCCATGCCAAAAAATGGTATTTAGCGGTGTCTACAATAACACCATCTAGATCAAATATATATCCTCTTTTTTTCATCTATATGGTATCCTCTTGAAATGTAATTGCATTTTTTTCGGTAATAAGTAGATTGCAAAAACCTGCAATTATTAAACTTAAACCTGCTACAATCATCGCGTTAATTGTTTGTTCACCTAAAAGACCTGTAATGAAATTAATTCCTCCAAGCGCAGCAATAATTTGCGGTATTACAATAAACATATTGAAAACGCCCATGATTACACCCATCTTCTTTGGATCTACGGAACTTGATAACATCGCATACGGCATTGATAAAACACTCCCCCAAGCAAAACCAACTAATGTAAATGATAAGGCTAAATATTCTGGTGATGGAATTAAATACATTGATATAAAACCGAGTCCACCTAAGATTAAAGATCCCATATGAACATATTTTCTATTGATGCGTCTTGTTCTTGTATATAAAACCAGCACTAATGCAAATACCATAGAAGACAATCCATAGATACCCATATAAGAACCAACTTCATTAGAAGATTTTTGAAATGCAGTATTTTTAACATCAAATGCAGCTTTTTGGATCGCATCTGTCATTACATACTCTTTTTCTGTGGGAGCGGGAGTTTTAAAAACGTGTTCTGTTAAAGCAGGGTTTGCCATACTCCACATTGTAAAAAAAGCAAACCAGCTAAAAAACTGAACTAAACCCAACTTTTTCATAACGGTTGGCATGTTTTTAATGTTTTCTAAAATATCTGAAACAAAACGGTTTTTTTCTGCTTTTTCTTTTTCGAAAGCTTCCATATCTTCTGGCGGATATTCTTTTGTCGTAAATACAGTATAAAAAATACTTACTAAAAAGACAACTGCACCAATTGCAAATGCAACTTTTACTGACATAGGAACGATTCCTGATTCAGCAGAATCGCTAACTCCAAACTGTGAAACCATCCAAGGTAAACTACTGGCAACCCAAGTACCAACACCAATAATAAGTGTTTGAATTACAAAACCGTAAGATCTTTGAGAATTTGGTAATTTATCGGCAACTAAAGCTCTAAACGGCTCCATCGATATATTGATAGAAGCATCTAAAATCCATAGAAAACCTGCAGCAATCCATAGCGTTGGTGAATGGGGCATTGCAATTAATGCCAACGAACTAAGGATAGCGCCTATTAAAAAATAAGGGCGTCTTCTCCCCCACCTTGTACTCCAGGTTCGGTCACTCATGTAGCCAATAATTGGCTGAACTATAAGACCTGTTAATGGAGCTGCTATCCAAAGAATTGGAATGTCATCAATTTCTGCACCTAGTGTTTGGAAAATTCGAGACATAAAACCGCCTGTTAAGGCCATCCCAAATTGTATTCCTAAAAACCCGAAACTCATGTTCCAGATTTGCAAGAAACTTAATTTCTGCTTATTCATTATCGTAAAATATTAAATTAATATTACGATAAGCTTTTAGACTTATCAACTAATAAATTTTGTGGAATGTAATTTATTGATAAATCGATTATTAAAGTTGTAAAGTTATAAATTTTTGTGAAAAACCATAAAGAAACTTTTTTTTTCTACGACGACGGTTTCGTAGACTCTCTTAATTTAAGATTGCTAGATATTACAATTTTCTTTGGCTCGTATACCTCAGCTTCTTTTTCTATCCGCTCAATTAAAACTTCTACAGCTTGTTTCCCCATTTCAAGACCATGCTGTGCAATTGTGGTAATTGATGGTGATGAATATTCTGAGATTAAACCGTCTGTAAAACCAATTACAGCGAATTCTTGCGGAACTTTATATCCTTTCTCTTTTGCGATTCTCATAGCAGTTGCTGCATAAATTTCATTTACAGCAAAAACAGCATCAATATCTTGATCAAATACACGTTCTATTTGTGCTTTAATATTTTCTTTTTCTTCAATTTCAATGATCAATTTTTTATTGACTGATATTCCTTTTTCAGAAAGTGCTTTTTCATAACCTTGTCTTCTTAAAGCACCAACATTTACATGTTCTGGCGTAGTAATTAAAGCGATTTTAAGACTGTTTTGATTCAGTAAATATTTCGTTGCCTTGAAGCCTGCACCCACATCATCTACCACTACTTTATCACATAAAATTTCGTCTACAACACGATCAAAAAGAACTAATGGAATTTCTTCATTGACCAAGTCTTTAAAATGCGTAAAGTCTTTTGTTTCTAAGGTTTCTTTTGCAATGGAAACGATAAGTCCATCAACACTTCCATTAGAAAGTACTTTCAAATTTTCTACTTCTTTCTTGTAGGATTCATTCGAAAAACAAACCATAATATGATAGCCTTTCTCACTAGCTCCTTGTTCTATTCCTTTAATTACCGTTGAGAAAAAATGATGAACGATCCTTGGAAGGATTACACCAATAAGTTTGGTCTTTTGATTCCTTAGCTGTAGCGCTAAACTATTTGGTTTATAATTAAACATTGCCGCATAAGCTTTGATCTTGTCTTTCGTGTCTATACTAATTTCATGACTGTCTCTTAGCGCTTTTGAAACTGTAGATGTTGAGACCCCTAGTTCCTTTGCAATTGTTTTAATTGTAATTTTCTGCTTCATATTTTACAAAAATGAGAATTTATTTTGCGTTTTATGTGAATATATAAAAATAAACACGAAAGTTGTCAACACGAAATCGGTTTCGTAAAATGAATAATGATTGGTATTTTATAGAAACAGACTACATTCACCTTGTGGAATGTAAGTTTATTGTTATCACAACTCAAATTTACAGTTATTATTTAATAAAACAAATATGAATAAAATTAAACTATTAGTGATTGGTCTTCTTTTGAGCACTACTTTTACAATGTTTGCACAGCAAACAGTAAAGGGTGTTGTAAAGGAAAAAACTACGGGCGATACTTTGCCTGGAGTTAGTGTCAACTTAAAAGGCACTACGAATGGATCTGAAACAGATTTTGATGGAAAGTTTCAAATTCCGAATGTAAAATCTGGAGATGTTTTAGTCTTTAGGTATTTAGGATATTCAGAAAAAGAAGTTACTATTGGTGAAACCTTAGACCTTCTTGTAGAATTAATCCAATCTTCTGAACAACTAGATGAAATTATTGTCGTTGGATATGGTACTACTACTGTTAAAGATGCTACAGGTTCTGTAGAATCTATTACAGCAAAAGATTTTACAAAAGGAAATATTGTAACTCCTGAGAATCTTTTAAGTGGTCGTGTTGCTGGTGTAAACATCATAACAAGTGGTGCTCCAGGTTCAGGATCTCAAATTAGAATTAGAGGAGGATCTTCTCTTAACGCATCAAATGATCCACTAATTGTTATTGACGGACTACCAATGTCTGGAACTGCAGGAGGATCTAGAGGGGTGCTAGCGAGTATAAATCCAAATGATATTGAATCTTTTTCTGTTTTAAAAGATGCGTCTGCAACGGCCATTTATGGTTCTAGAGGTGCAAACGGTGTTATTATTATTTCAACCAAAAAAGGAAGAAGCGAATTTTCTTTGGATTATGATTATCAAATGGGTTTTGGTGAAATTACAGATAGAGTAAGTATGTACAACGCAGAAAGCTTTCGAAGTTTGGTGAATTCTCAGCCAATTACGGGCTCTATGATTCCTACAAGTTTGTTGGGTAGTGCCAATACAAACTGGCAAGATGAGATTTATCAAAAATCTGTTTCAACACAGCATAACATCACTATAAGAGGTCAGGTTTTCAAAAAAATACCAACTCGATTATCAATTGGTTTTGCCGCTATTGAAGGAAATATTCTTACTTCAAAATATGATAGAGCTACAGTAGCCTTATCTATGAATCCAAGTTTTTTTGATGATCACTTAAAAGTGAACTTAAATTACAACAGAGCCTTTGAAGACAATCGTTTTGCTGATGCTGGACAAGTAGGAGCGGCACTTCGTTACGACCCAACACAGCCTGTTTATGATGCTTCTTCTCCTTTTGGAGGTTTTTACCAACACTATACAAGAGATGCTCAAGGAAACGTAATTCTGTCTAATGGAGGAACCAACCCAGTTGCAGCATTATTGCAAAATAATAACAATTCAGATGTTTTTAGACAATATGGAAATTTAAAAGTAGATTATAAATTTCATTTCTTACCAGAATTGACGGCTACTGTAAATGTTGGTTTTGACAAATCTACAGGAAAAGGAACTAGCATGAGTTCAATAGAAGGACCCGCAAGTTTTAATAGCTTGTATGTTGGAAATGATTCAGGATTTACAAGTGAGGTGCTTAATGAATCTTTAGATGGGTACCTTAATTATGTAAATACTTTTGGAAAAGTAAAAACAGACATTACAGCAGGGTATTCTTACCAAACTTTTAATGGTTCTGGAAACTCTACAGGAAATACACGAAATCCATCCGATCAAGGAGTTACTTCTTATAATGCAACACCTGTTGTCTTAATTGGGTTTTTAGCAAGAGCAAATTTTACTTTTAATGAAAAGTATTTACTTACACTTAATTTTAGAAGAGACGGAACTTCTCGTTTTGGACCTGAAAATAGATGGGGTAACTTTGGAGGTGCTGCAGTTGCTTGGAATATAAGTGATGAAGAATTTCTAAAAAACAGTGATTTAATTTCTAATTTAAAATTAAGAGCAAGTTATGGTGTGAATGGACAACAAGACGGAATTGCTGGAGATTTATATTTAGACAGGTATCGTTTTGGAAATCAAAATTCTCAATATATTTTTGATGGAACACCAATTCAATCTACCATTCCTACAGAAAGAAGTAATTTAAAATGGGAGAATACAGCGACTGTCGAATTTGGGATCGATTATGGTTTGTTTAATGACAAAATCACGGGATCTATCAATGCATTTCAAAAAAATTCTACAGACTTATTATCCAATGCTCCAGTAGCAGATGGTAGTAATTTTACAAATAGAGTTTTGCAAAACATTGGAGACCTTCAAGTAAATGGATTAGAGTTTACTGTAAATGCAGATGTTATTAAAACAGAAGACCTAGAATGGAACCTTAATTTTAATGCAACCTACTTAGATAAAGAAATTAAAGAATTAGCCCTAAACCAAGACATTACAACAGGAGGTATTTCTGGAGGAACAGGAAATTTCATTCAACTTTATAGTGAAGGTTTTGCTCCAAACTCATTTTATGTATACAAGCAATTGTATGACACTGCGGGAATGCCAATTGAAGGTGCTTATGCAGATATAAATGGAGACGGTATTTTAAATTCTCAAGACAGGTACTTAAAAGAAAATCCACAAGCAGATGTTTCTTTAGGGTTTCAATCGAGTTTAAATTATAAGAATTTTGATTTCGCATTTAACTTAAGAGCAAACATTGGAAACTATGTTTACAATAATGTAAATTCTTCTTTAGCACAATATAGTTTAATTTTAGATCAATCGGTTTTAGGAAACATTCCTACTTCTGTAACCAACACCAACTTTTTAAGAACAGCTGATGTTATTTTATCAGATATTTATTTAGAAAATGCTTCGTTCTTAAAAATGGACAATATTACATTAGGATATACTTTTGACAAGATCAACCCCATAAATAAATTTGATTTTAAGAGTATTCGAGTATGGGCCGGAATGCAAAATGTATTTACACTTACAAACTATACAGGACTAGACCCTGAAGTTTTTAACGGTATTGATAATACAATTTATCCAAGACCAAGAACATTTTTGGTAGGAGCAAACATTAAATTTTAATTTATTATGAAAAAAATATTAAAAATAGAAAGAATAGCTGCCATCCTTTTTGTGTTCTTTATCACATTTTCTTCTTGTACAAACGAGTTAGACATTACACCAAAGGATGATCAAGATTTGTTAGGTGATGAATTTTTTGCAAACGAAAGTTCGTACAAGCAATTATTAGCAGGTGTCTATGGAAACCTATCTTTAACTGGTATCGATGGACCAGGATCTTCAAATATTGAAGGTTTAGATGCAGGTACAAGTCAATTTGGCCGTGTCCTCTTATACTTACAAACATTATCAGCAGATCAAATGATTTGGTCTTATGAGAATGATCCTGGTACAAGAGAAATTCAACGTAACCTTTGGAGTGCAGATGACCCTATTATTTTAGGGATGTTTGGAAGAAGTCATGTAACAATAGCTTTTGCAAATAATTTCTTAAGAGAAACTACAGATGCAAAATTAACGGAAAGAAATGTTTCAGATGTTGTAAGAACAGAGATTGTAGCCTATAGAGCAGAAGCACGTTTGCTTAGAGCTTTATCTTACTACTATATGATGGATTTATTTGGTCAAGCAAATTTTGCCACAGAATTAGATGCAATAAACGCACAACCATTAGCTTATAATAGAGCGCAATTATTTGAATTTATAGAATCTGAATTGAATGCAATAGCGTCTGATTTATCAGATCCAATGACCAATGAACACGGTAGAGCAGACAAAGCAGTTGCAGCGATGATTTTGGCCAAAATGTATTTAAATGCAGAGGTTTACATTGGACAAAGTAAATATGATGAATGTGTTACAGAATTAAATAAAATAATAAATGGTGGTTATTCATTAGCGCCAGATTATTTATTAAATTTCATGGCAGATAACAATACAAATGCTGCAAGAAATGAGATTATATTTCCTTTAATTTCTGATGGTATTAATACTCAAAACTATGGACCTACTACTGTTATCATTAATGGTTCTGTTGGTAGTATAGAAGCAAACGGTGCCGAAGTTGGTGTTGGTGCAGGTGGCTGGGGTGGAGCCCTTAGAGTTAGAAAACAGTTTGTGAATTTGTTTGAAAACAGTGTTTTTGATACCGATTCAAGGAATACGATTATTTCAGAAGGTAGATCTAAAGAAATAACAGATATTTCTGATAAAGATCAAGGATATATTATACAAAAATATTCAAATGCTTTATCGATTGGAGGGTTTGGTCCAGATCAAACTTTTGTAGATACCGATTTCCCTCTATTTAGATTAGGAGATGTGTATTTAATGTATGCCGAAGCGCAATTAAGAGGCGCTTCAAATGCGACACAAGTGAATGCGCTAGGGTATGTAAATCAATTACGATCAAGAGCAAACAATCCACAAGCAATTCAAAGCGGTGAATTGACACTCGATTTTATTTTAGATGAAAGATCTCGTGAATTGCACTGGGAAGCACATAGAAGACAAGATTTAATTCGTTTTGGAAAATATACAGGTGGGTCTTATAATTGGGCTTGGAAAGGAAATGGTAGCAATGGTATTTCTTTACCAGATCACATGAAATTATTTCCGATACCAGCTGCAAGTTTATCAACAAACCCTAATTTAACTCAAAACCCTGGTTACTAAATCAATATAAATTATAAAAGATGAAAAAAATTAAACATATTTCAATAGCCAGCATTATTGGTTTGGTCTTATTAATCTTCGCTTCGTGTGATGATTCATCTGAACTCTTTAATGTATCTGCAAATCCAAATGCAGCAGTTTTAGCAGAGTTAAACTTTACAATGATAGAGTTAGATGCTGTGAATACAAGTAATCCAGCGGTAACGTTAAATTGGCAATCTGCAAACTACGAGCAGCAAACAGCTATTAATTATTCTATTGAATTTTCAAGTGATGTTGATTTTACAGCACCTGTTGTAGCTTCATCAATCACAGGGCAAACATCAATTACATTGTCTGTTAATGAGATTAATGCAGCTGCAGGGAATTCAGGTTTGAATCCATTTGAATGGGCAACTCTTTACGTTAGAGTTGTATCGTCAATTGGATCTCAGAACGGATTACCAATTCCTTCAAATACAATTCAGTTTGAAGTATATCCATTCTATAATTATGTATTTTCTGATTATTACTTAGTTGGAGACGCAACTGCACCAGGCTGGAATAACAACAATAACAATCCTGCTCTTTTTAGAGATCCAACCGATAGTAACGTATTTTATTACACTGGATTTTGGGCAGAAAATGGACATTTTAAAGTACTAGAAACAATAGGACTTTGGCAACCACAATTTGGAACAGATGATGGCGCAACTGTAGGGAACAATCCTGGTGGCGGAACAGATCCTGAAAGATTTCCATATGGTGGTGGTAATGGAATTCCTGCTGGATTTCATACTTTTAAAATAAACTTTGCAAGCAATACATTTACTTTTGAATCTTTTGATGCTTCTGGCGCTGTAAGTCCAGCATCATTAACTCTGCAAGGTTCTAGCTCGGCAAATATCTCGATGAGTCCGTTAAGTTTTGACGGTCATATCTGGTATGCAACCGCGGTTAGGTTAACGCCAGGAGAACTTTCTTTTGTAACCGACAGCAATACGTCTTGGGGTAGTTCTACTTCATTCTCAGGGGTTGCTACCGATGGTGGTGGTGCGGTTCCAATAATTGTGGAAGATGATTATGATGTATGGTTTAATGATTTAACAGGTCGTTACATCTTTATCCCTTTAAATTTATAATAAACGAACTAAAAAGATAAAAAAATGAAATCATACTTTAAAAAAATAAGTTACTTATTTCTTTCACTAACCCTTTTATTAGGAGCCTGTGATGCAGAAGAGAGCTTAAATATTGTAACACCAGAAGCAAAATTTGTTTTAAATTCTCCAGGGATAAGCAACGTGTTTTTAAACTTTGCACTCCCAAACAATCCTGCTTTTACAATTTCTTGGATAGATGAAATTACAGGTAGTACAAACTATACTGTAGAAATGTCTACTGATAAAGAATTCACTACTCCAATTGCAATTGGCACAACAGATAAAGATAATTTTTCTATGAGTGTTGTTGATTTTAATCAGGCAATTACAGATTCCGGTGTCACTTCATTTAGAGACATTGCAATTTACATGAGAATCAACGCTGGCGGAGTTGTTAGTAATGACATCCTATTTTTAGTCACTACCTACCCAGTAAATGCACCAGTAATTACAAGTGTTGCAGATGGAGACGCTTTTGCATTATCAATAACAAATAATGATCTAGATGCAATTACGATTACTTGGGATGATCCAATCGCCAATTCTACATTAAACATCGATATTGATTATTACTTAGAATTTGCAGCTCCAAACACCAGTTTTGCAATGCCAATTGAAGGAGGTAACGTTCGTAATATGAATACGATGATTCTTACAAATGCACAGTTAAATAATGTTGCCATTCAGTCTGGAATTCCTGTAGATACTGCGGGAGATTTAGAACTAAGAGTTCGAGCTGTCATTTTAGATACTGCAACAAGCAGTGTTTTAGAGAGAACAACTCTTACGACAACCATAAATGTAACCACATATTTAACTGTATTAGATTTATCTTCTACTTGGGGAATTGTTGGTTCTGCTGCAAATGATTGGGGTGCAACTCCAGATTTGCCAATGTTTACAACAGGTACAGACGGTGTTTTTGTAGCCTATGTAAATTTAACAGACGGAGAATGGAAATTTAGAGAAAACAATGATTGGTCTAACAATTTAGGTTCTGGAAGTGCTGCAGATGATGTTTCATCTGGTGGAGGAAACTTTGCAACAACAGCAGGGTCATTCAAAATTACTTTAGATCTAAACAATAATAAATATACTAAAGAAAGTTTTTCTTTAGGAATTGTTGGTGGCGCTTATAATAACTGGGGAGCAACTCCAGATTTCAAGTTAGAGTACGATCAGTATTCCGATGTTTTTAGAGGTATTGTTACACTAATTGATGGTGAAATGAAATTTAGAATGAACAACGATTGGGGAACCAATTATGGAGATGATGGTGCCGATGGAACCCTAGAATCTGGAAGTTCTAATATTATTGTATCCGCAGGAATTTATATTGCGACGGTAGATTTAAACAATTTAGAATATACCTTAGAACCAATAACAAATGTTTGGGGAATCGTTGGTGGAGCCTATAACAACTGGGGTGCAACTCCAGATGCACAATTTTCTAGAGATTGGTCTAGACCATTTGATGATATTTGGATTTTAAACGATGTTACACTCATAGATGGTGAATATAAATTTAGAGCAAATAATGATTGGGGAACCAATTATGGCGATGATGGAAACGATGGAACTTTAGACAATGGTGGTGCAAACATTCTTGCCACCGCAGGAACCTATTCCTTCATGCTCGATTTTTCTGATCCAGCAAATCCAACTTATACTATAAATTAATTTCTTTAATATTTTACAAAGGCTATCCTATAACGATAGCCTTTTTTCTTTTTTAATAATAGCTTTCGAATGAAAAAACTTACATCCCTCCTTTTATTTATAGCCTCCATAACGTATAGCCAAGTAACCATTACACCCGCTATTTTTGAAGTTACCGAATCCATTACAATTCATCTAGATGCAAATAGTTCAGCTACGGATTGTAATGGATTTAGTACTCCTTCAAAAGTATATTTACATGCTGGGGTTGGTACCGAAACGGACGCTTTTGGAACAAGTGTAGTTGGTAACTGGGGTCAGGATGACGGTGTCGGTGAAATGACCTTTAATGCCGCAAACAGTAGATGGGAAATTACCTTTGTACCAAAAACCTATTTTGGTTTAACAGATACAGAAGCTGACAATATTACTCGGTTAGGTTTCGTTTTCAGAAATGAAACAGGTGCGCAAGAATTAAAAGACAATGGATGTGAAGATTTTATTTTTGCCGTCGGATCATTTCAATTAACCCTAACTACACCAGCAAATTCAATTACTGTTTTAAATTCTGGAGAAACACTACCAATATCGGCATCCACTTCTTTAATTGCAAATTATACACTAAAAGCAAATGGAACAAGTGTCAACCAACAGAACGATATAATCGACTATACCTATACGCCAACGATTACTGAAAATACCAATTTTATATTAGAAGCTACTAATAATGGGGAAACACAAACACAAACATTTCAGGCTGTCGTTAGACCCACAGTTACAGAAGCTTCGGTTCCTACTGGATTGAAAGATGGAATCAACTTCAATACAACTGATGCTACAAAAGCAACCTTAGTAATATATGCTCCTGGTAAAGATTTTATACATGTGATTGGTGATTTCAATAACTGGGAAATTGACAATGCCTATTTACTGAATAAAGACACTACAACAGATCGTTTCTGGATTGAATTAACAGGATTAACTTCCCTACAAAACCATACCTACCAATATTTAATTGAGGCAGAATTAAGGATTGCAGATCCCTATTCTACAATCGTTTTAACAGCATCAAATGATCAATATATAAACAATACTACCTACCCCGATTTACCTGTATACCCAACTGGAAAAACCAACCATTCTGTTACCTTATTAAAAACCGGAGAAACAGAATATGATTGGCAAACAACCAGTTTTACAAAACCAAAGAAAACAGATTTAGTCATCTACGAACTATTAATTCGAGATTTTGATGCGCTGCATAGTTTTGATGCTGTAAAAGAACGATTGGATTATTTACAAGATTTAGGAATTAATGCCATTGAATTTATGCCGTTAATGGAATTTGATGGAAATGAATCTTGGGGATATAACCCTTCCTTCCATATGGCATTGGACAAGTACTACGGCACAAAAGAAGCTTTTAAAGGCTTAATTGATGAATGTCATGCAAGAGGTATTGCCATTATTATTGATGTTGCATTCAACCACGCAAGTGGGCAAAACCCATATTACAGAATGTGGAATACAGACAATGGCAATTATGGAGGTCAAGCAAGTGCTGATAGTCCCTTTTTTAATGAAACAGCGACCCATTCATATAGTGTTTTTAACGATTTCAACCATAGCCAACAAGCAACAAAAGACTATGTAAAAAGAGTTACCGAATACTGGATACAAGAATATAAAATAGATGGTTTTCGTTGGGATTTAACTAAAGGATTTACACAAAATTGTACGTCAAATGATGACAGTTGTACAAATAATTTCCAACAAGACCGGGTGGATGTTTTAAAAGAATATGCTGATATTCAGTGGAATTCAGATCCTGATTTTTACATCATTTTCGAACATTTAGGTACCAATAACGAAGAAACACAATGGGTCAACTACCGTCTTTCAGAAGGAAAAGGAATCATGGTGTGGGGAAATCACAACACAAACTACAACCAAGCAACAATGGGCTTTAGTGACAATACCGATTTTTCTTGGATTTCCTATAAAAACAGAGGATGGTCTGTACCCGCAAACGTAAGCTATATGGAAAGTCATGACGAAGAGCGCTTGATGTATAAAAACCTACAATATGGGAATTCAAATGGGAGTTATGACATCCAGAATTTACCAACCGCTTTAGATCGAATTGAATTGGCAAGTGCTTTTTATATTACGGTGCCCGGACCAAAAATGATTTGGCAATTTGGCGAATTGGGCTATGATTATAGCATTGATTTCAATGGACGTGTTGGAAACAAACCCATTCTTTGGAATTATTTTGAAGAACAAGACCGAAAAGATTTGTACGATACGTATGCAAAATTGATTCAATTAAAATTAAACTACGAAATTTTTGAAACTTCTGACTTTACCTTAGATGTTGCCAATACAAATGGCTTGAAAAAGATTCATTTAACAGACGCATCTGCTTCAGAAATACAGGCGGTTTTAATCTTAGGAAACTTTGGGGTAACCACCCAAAATATTGTCCCTAATTTTCAACAATCTGGAAACTGGTTCAACGTATTAGCCGACAATGAAGTCTTAAATGTCACAAACGTTGCACAAGAAATTAACTTGCAAGCTGGAGAATTTAAAGTATATGCCAATATGCCTGCAACGCTTTCTAATAAGAATTTTAGTGCAAATGAAAAAAACTTCATAACACTTTTCCCAAACCCAACAACAACCTCTTTTTCTCTTTCTGAAGAAGTGTTGGCAGTAAGTATATTTGATATTCAAGGAAAAAGAATTAAAAAGTATACCTCAGAAAGTATTGCAAAAAAGACCTACCTAATAGCAGATTTAAACCAAGGGATTTATTTTGTTCGTATTAAAAACTCAATGAAACAAATACTCATAAAAAAATTAATTATCAAATAAGCGATTTAAAACAGCATGTAAGCGCACTCTAAAATCTACAAAAGCCCTTTCAACTTTAAAAGCGTAGTGTCAATATCTTGTTGTGTCGTATCTTTTGAAAAAGAAAAACGAATAGAGGTATTATTAGATGCTGAATCCTTTAAAATTTCTTGCAATACATGAGAACCCGAATTACTTCCACTCTGACAAGCAGAACCGCCAGAAACGGCAATTCCTGCTAAATCTAAACTAAAAAGCAACATATCATTATCAAAAGGAAAACGAACGTTTAAAATGGTGTAGGTTCCTTTGTCTACATCAGCAGAGTGACCATTGAACTGGATGTTTGGGTGTAGCTTTAGAAGTTCGGAAATAAAATAGTCTTTCAGTTTAAGAAGCTTTATTTTATCATTCTCCATTCCACGAACGGCAATGTCCAATGCGGTTTCCATTCCTAAAATGGCATGTACATTTTCGGTGCTCGACCTCGCTCCTCTTTCTTGATCTCCTCCATGGAACATTGGCATGATTCCAAAACCTTTTCTAAAAAAAGCAAACCCCACTCCTTTTGGTCCGTGAAACTTATGGGCACTAGCAACCATAAAATCAATTGATGTTTTTTGTAAATCTAACGGATAATGCCCAACAACCTGAACAGTATCTGAATGAAATAAAGCATTGTGTTTTTTACACAAAAAGCAAACAGCATCTGCCGGTAAAATGTTTCCTATTTCATTATTTATGAACATTAAACTCACTAAGGTTTTCTGGGTAGTACTGCTTAACAAAGCTTCTAAATGTACTAAATCAACAGCACCAAACTCATCAACATTCACATGATCAACCGCAATACTATATTTATTTTTTAAATGTGCAATGGTGTGTGACACTGCGTGGTGTTCAATTTTTGTAGAAATTATTCTTTGTACGCCTAGATGGGCAACGGCATTATATAATATTAAATTATCTGCTTCTGTCCCTCCTGCAGTAAAGACAATCTCACTTGCAGTGACATTAAAATGATGGGCAATATTTTTGCGTGCAGTTTCTACAGCAGCTTTGGCTTTTCTTCCAAATTGATGTGTCGAAGAAGGATTCCCAAAATTATGCTCCATAGAGGCTTGCATTACTTTAATCACTTCTGGATCGATGGAAGTTGTGGCCGCATTGTCTAAATAAATTAAATTCATGTTGCAAAAATACGCATTAATTCGGGTTTTGATAGATGAACACTTCTGTAGCACCTAAACCATACTTCTTATAAGAAGCATCGTAATATTTCACCGGGTATTTGTTCAATAAATAACTCAATTCTGTTTTTAGAACACCAGCTCCAACTCCATGAATAAAAACAAGTTTAGAAATTCTTTTTTGAATGGCATATTCCACTTTGCTCCTGGCGGTGTTTAACTGCAGTGTTAACATATCAAAATTATCCATTCCACGGGTTGATTTTGTAAGTTGATTAATATGTAAATCAACCTCTAAAATCACTTCTTTTTTTTCGGTGATGAATGCCGATTTTTTCTTTTTTACATCGATCATCTTTTGTTTTAGTAAGGGATGATTAATGTCTGAAAACTTAGAAAGTTCTGATTGACGCGCTTCAATAACAACCAGTTCATTGGCTTCAAAACTAAAAAGCATTCCTTGTGCATCTCTAATTGCAACGACGCTTCCATTCACAGAAACAACTTCTCCTTTTAGGATATCATCTAAAACTGCTACTTTTTGACCAATTTGGAAACGCATATTTAACGATTAATTAATTTGAGATTTAATTTTATAGCTTATTTTTGTGCAAAAATAACAAGATGTTAAAGACTTCTACTACTTCTACCAAAAATTTCTTCGAAAATGCAGGGAATACAGTGTCCATTTCTAAAGAGAGAGCACAATTATTAGGCACCATTGCAGAAAACATTTCAAAAGAGTACCAGAAGAATGGAACTGTGAACTTAAATTTTATTTGCACACACAATTCGAGAAGAAGTCAATTTGGACAAGTTTGGTCGTTTTTTGCTGCGGAATATTTCAATTTAAACATTCATGCATTTTCTGGTGGAACAGAAGTCACAGCTTTTTTTAAAAATACGGTAAAAACTTTGGCGTCGGAAGGTTTTAATTTTGAGATTATCGATTTTTCGCATCAAAACCCGAAGTATGCTATTTCTTTTGAAGGAACTGATAAAACGATTTTCGGCTTTTCGAAGTTGTTTAATGATGCTCAGAACTTAAATCCATTTATTGCAATTACGACCTGTAATAATGCCGATGAGAATTGTCCTTTTATTCCAACAGCAACCCATCGTTTTCATTTGCCTTTTGTGGATCCTAAGTTTTCTGATGAAACAGAAGCAGCTCACAAAACCTATGAAAAAATAAGTCAACAAATTGCTGGTGAGCTTTTTTTCATGTTTACCAAAGTAAGTGATCTTTTGGGTTAAACTTCAATG
>TARA_B110001469_G_scaffold11026_1_pt1 | contig 25853 bp, 21 predicted proteins | sample TARA_B110001469 | Tara Oceans TARA_B110001469 (sample SAMEA4397034) | marine metagenome | biome: Polar Biome; feature: [SRF] surface water layer (ENVO:00010504); material: water (ENVO:00002006), including particulate matter (ENVO:01000060) such as... | depth 5 m
ATAGAGAAGATCGTAAAATGTCATTAGGTATCAAGCAATTATCTGCTGATCCTTGGACAGACATTACTTCTAAATTCCCAGTTGCTTCTAAGCATACAGGAATTGTAAGAAACTTCACAAACTTTGGTGTTTTTGTTGAATTAGAAGAAGGTATTGATGGATTGATTTACATCTCTGATTTATCTTGGACTAAGAAAGTGAAACATCCTAGCGAATTTTGTGCTGTAGGAGATAACTTAGAAGTTGTTGTTCTTGAATTAGACGTAGAAGCTAGAAAATTAAGCTTAGGTCACAAACAAACAACAGATAACCCTTGGGATAAATATCAAACTGAATTTGCTTTAAACACTAAGCATACAGCCTCTATTGAAGAGCTTGTAGACAAAGGTGCTACAGTGAAATTCAACGAAGATGTTATCGCATTTGTGCCTTCACGTCATCTTGAAAAAGAGGATGGGAATAAGCTCAAAAAAGGCGAAGAAGCTGAGTTTGTAATCATTGAGTTCAATAAAGAATTCAAACGTGTTGTGGCTTCTCATACTGCTCTATTTAAAGCAGAAGAAGTGAAGCATGTGAAAGCAGCCGTTAAAAAAGCAGCAAGTAGTGCAGCAGAAGCAAAACCTACTTTAGGAGATGCTAATGATGCTTTACAAGCACTTAAAGACAAAATGGACGGGAAATAATCCCAACCAAGTCTTATAATTTAAAAGAGCCTTCTCATTGAGAAGGCTCTTTTTTTATGTTTAATTCTGAAATTATTTTACTATTTTTTGTGATCGGGTTTTTGATGCCATAAGGACAAATACTGACCGGTCGCCATTTTACGTGCCATGTAGATGGCTTTGTCCGCACGGTCGCCAACAAATAATTTGTTGATGGTTTCTACCCATAATTGCAGCCATTTGCCAAAATGCATTTGGTCTATTGTATAGTCTAAATTTTTGTCCACCTTAAGGTGTTTCTTTGTCGGACTTCCTTTAAATTTACGCACTCCAAATAAATTGGTTTCCCAAAAATCAGTCAATTTTATAAGATGTTGCGGCCATTCCTCTTCACTAATGTGAGCATTGAATATGGGACCTAACAAGTCGTCTTTTCTGATTTTAGAATAAAAAGTATGGACTAACAGACTGACATCTTCTCTAGACTCTATTTTGGACTCTATTGGATTCATAGCTATGGTTTTAAGAGGTCTCAGCGACATTTTCAACACGTTTTGCGCTGTCTAATTTTGAGAGTGATAAACGTATCACACTGTCTTTTAAGGCCGTTAAATCGTGAGGGATATTTCCTTCCAAAGCAATAACAGCTCCTTTTTCTAAAGAATATATTTCGCCTTCAACCCCAAAATCTATTGAACCTTCCAACACATGAACCACGATGGGAAAAGGCGTTTTGTGTTCCTTCATTTTCTGCCCTTTTGCGAGCAGTATTCTAATCTCTTTAGAGAAGGAAGTTTCTAAGATGACACTGGTGGTAATTCGATCGCGGTTAAACTGTAGGGCGTCGTTAAAGGATGCTGTTTTCATAACACATATAATTTGCTTAACTAAATTCGTTCAGAAGAATTGGCGTTGGGGCTTTTTCTAATTATAAATATACCAAAAAAAAGCCGCTTCGTTGTAGAAGCGGCTTAAAATGTTAATTAGAATTCTTAGGAATCAATCGATCCTAAGACACGTTTCATAAAGCTATTCAGAGCTTCTTTTTGTGGCGTGCCCTCCTTGATCATTTTATGTACTTCAAGTGCGCCGTACATATTAGAGATCAATTCTCCAATCACATCCAATTCTTCGTCTTTCAGACTTGGAACTTCGGTGAGTGCTTCTAAAGTTTCGAGGGTTTCAACGATGTAATCTTCGTCGTTTGCCTCAATAAATTGTGTTAAATGTTTAATTACTGGCAGTTTCATCTACAAGTTCTTTTAGCACGTCAAACTTATTGGTTTGCGTTTGGTTTATAAATTGACCTGATTTAAAAACTGCAAAAGTAGGCAAATTGTCTACCGTCGCGAGTTTTCTGCTTTCAGGGAATTTTTCTGCATCTACGATTACAAAAGTCGCATCTGGCATTTCAGACGCTAACTTTTTAAACTTAGGTTTCATAATTCTACAATTCCCACACCATGTCGCGGAGTATTGAACGACCACAAATGGATTGTTAGAAATTATAGCTTGCAGATTGTCTTCAGAAAGTTCTTGCATGATAAATAGTTTTTAGTGAGAAGCTAAATAGCTCGCAGTTCCTTTTGCATTTGGCGCCATAGCGTCTTTGCCTTCTTCCCAGTTTGCTGGACAAACTTCTCCTTTTTCTTGTACGTGTGTGTAGGCGTCTACCAATCTTAAAAACTCAGCTACATTTCGTCCAAGTGGCATGTGGTTGACACTTTCGTGAACGACGGTTCCATCTTCGTCAATAATGTAAGTTGCTCTGTAAGTAACGTTGTCGCCTTCTACAAGTACCACTCCCGTTTCTTCGTTGTAGGTTTCGTTTGAGATGTCTAAAATACCAAGTGTTGATGCTAAGTTTCTGTTAGAATCCGCTAAAATAGGGTAGGTAACGCCTTCAATACCACCGTTGTCTTTCGCTGTTGATAACCATGCAAAATGCACTTCTGGAGTATCACAAGAAGCTCCAATTACGATTGTATTTCTTTTTTCAAACTCAGCTTTCGCTGCTTCAAATGCGTGTAATTCTGTTGGACACACAAAAGTGAAATCTTTTGGATACCAGAATAAAAGTACTTTTTTCTTATTGTTGATTGCTTCTTCTAGAACGTTTACTTTAAAAGTATCGCCCATTTCGTTCATTGCATCTACGCTTAAATTTGGGAATTTTTTTCCTACAATTGCCATAATATCTTTTTATTGGTTATTAAATTGGTTGTTAAATTGATAAGCGCAAAGATAGGGTATGATCATTCTTATTTTAGTCTAGAAAAATTATAATTTCCTATAGGACTATAAGTATAAATGATTCTTGTAAAACGAAAGCTAATTAGGCCTTTTTGAGTTGTTTTATCTTGATAGAGAATGCCGCAAACAAGAGGGTCATAAATGGACTGATCCAATTGAAAAAAGCAAAGATAAAATAATCTGCAACCGAGACGCCTAGTACACCACTTTGATAAGCACCACAGGTATTCCAAGGCACTAAGACAGATGTAACAGTCCCAGAATCTTCAAGTGTACGGCTTAAGTTTTCAGGGGCTAATCCACGATCTTTATACGCTTTTTTAAACATTTTCCCAGGAACTACCAATGCCAAATATTGATCGGAAGCGGTGACATTAAGCGCCAAACAACTGGCAACGGTACTTGCAAACAATCCGAAAGTTGTGGTGGCCATACTTAGCAATGCTTTACTAATTCGAGAGAGTGCGCCTATGGCATCCATAACGCCTCCAAAGACCATGGCACAAACGATTAACCAAATAGTTCCTAGCATCCCACTCATTCCACCAGAAGTAAATAAATCATTGAGTTCTAAACTCGTAGTTTCAACGGCTGTGTTAACGGTAATCGCTTTCATAACCCCTTTATAAGCGGCTTCAAAACTCAATGTATTTGTTTCGGCGATTGCCATAATAATTTGTGGTTGTGCAATGATGGCTGCAATGGCGCCCAACAACGTTCCGATGAGTAATGCTATTAAGGGCGGTGTTTTTTTAACGATTAAGATAATTACTAAAACAGGGACACTAAACAACCAAGGCGAAATATTAAAAGCGCCATCAATAGCCTGTAGCTTATCAGAAATATCGGGGGTTCCAGTGGTGTCTATATTCAAACCAATAATTAAGAAAATAATTAGGGTTATTATAATAGTAGGCACTGTTGTCAAAGCCATGTATTTTATATGATCGAACAATTCACTCCCCGCCATTGCAGGGGCTAAATTTGTAGTATCACTAAGTGGCGACATTTTATCGCCAAAATAGCCTCCAGATAACACGGCACCAGCAGTCATTCCAGCAGAAATACCTAAAGTGTTTCCTATTCCAATCAATGCAATTCCTACAGTGGCCGAAGTGGTCCAGCTACTTCCTGTGGCAATCGATATGATGGAACAAATGATGACGGATGCTACTAGGAAAAACGTAGGGTTTAAAATTTGTAACCCATAATAAATCATCGATGGAATGACGCCACTAATGAGCCATGTTCCTGCTAATGCTCCCACCATTAATAAAATTAAAAGTGCTCCTGTAGTGGTCTTCACATTTTCTGCAACTTCCTCTATCATTTTTTTGTAGCTGACCTTGTTATAAAAACCAACAATGGCAGCGACGGCGGCGCCTAAGATCAAAATAAATTGATTACTACCACTAAGAGCATCATCTCCAAACACATAAAATACATTGTAAAATAACATCGCCACAAGGGCTACGACGGGAATGAGTGCTTCCCATATACTTAACTCTTTATTATCAATAATTGTATTGTCTGCGGGGTCGTTTGGGGTAATGTCTTGACTTTTCATAGGACAGTTCTTCAATGATTTTGAAGTGTAATGTTACGATTTTAGTCTAAGCTTTGCAAATCAAAGATAAATTCAAATCCAATCAAGCTTTTTAAATTATCTTAATTTAGGGAAGGAGGTTGGGTCCACTTCGTGAAACATGTTATAAACCTTTTCAAATACATCATCTGCGGAGGGTTTGCTAAAATAATCACCATCGGTGCCATAAGCGGGTCGGTGTTCTTTAGCAGTGAGCATTTGTGGTTTGCTATCTAAATTTTGATAGACGTTTTGATGTTCTAAAATTTCATTAAGAATATAGGCAGAGGCTCCACCAGGAACATCTTCATCGACAATAAGAAGACGGTTTGTTTTTTCAACACTTTTTGAAATACCTTTTTGAAGGTCAAAGGGGATGAGGGATTGAATGTCAATAATTTCAACATCGATATCTACTTCTAACAGTTCTTTTGCAGCCTGTTCAACAATGCGTAAGGTAGAGCCATAAGACACAATCGTAAGATCTGCTCCTTGCTTGATTGTTTCTACAATTCCAACGGGTGTTCTGAATTCGCCCAAATTGGAAGGTTCTTTTTCTTTCAAACGGTATCCATTCAAACATTCAACGACCATTGCAGGCTGATCACTTTCTAAAAGTGTATTGTAAAATCCAGCAGCTTTGGTCATGTTTCGAGGTACCAATACAAATACACCTCTGATCAGGTTCAGAATTCCACCCAACTGAGAACCAGAATGCCAGATGCCTTCTAAACGGTGTCCACGTGTTCTAATAATTAAGGGTGCTTTTTGTTTTCCAAAAGTTCGGTAATGCAAGGTTGACAAATCATCACTTATGATTTGAAGTGCATAGACCATATAATCTAGATATTGAATTTCAGCGATGGGTCTTAGTCCTCGCAACGCCATTCCAATTCCTTGACCGATAATGGTTGCTTCACGAATTCCAGTATCTGAAACTCTCATTTCACCGTACTTTTCTTGCAAGCCTTCGAGTCCTTGATTGACATCTCCAATTGTTCCAGTGTCTTCTCCAAAAATTAAGACTTCAGGATAGTTACTTAAAATTTTATCGAAATTATCACGCAAGATTACTCGACCATCTACTAATTTTGATGTGTCATCAAAAACGGGAAGTACTTCGGGAATATTGGTGGCTCTTGAATTTGATTCGCTGTAAAGTAGGGTGCTGTATTTAGGTTGAATTTTCTCAAAATAGGCATTCACCCATTGTACTAATTTATCTTTTGCGGGTGTGTTCTCGTGAATTAAATGTTTTAAAATATGACGCGCTGTACTTAAAATATCTTTTCGTAAAGGGTCGTGAATAAGCTCTAACTGAGAGATCATTTTGTAAATAAAAGCTCTTTGCGATGCCGTGACGGCAGCCGACTTCATAAGTTTTAAAGCTTCTTGTTTTTCATTTTCTAAGGGCTCAGAAAATTCTTTCCAGGCTTTTATTTTTCCTTCGCGAACGTTCTTTTTTGCAGTGCGATCGATGGCTGTAATTTCATCTTCTGTCGCAATGTCATTAGAAATAATCCAGTCGCGAAATTTTAGGTTACAGTCATTCGATTTCTCCCATGCCAATCGGTCTTCATCTTTATACCTTTCGTGCGATCCTGAAGTAGAATGTCCTTGTGGTTGCGTGAGTTCATTCACATGAATTAATACAGGAACATGTTCTGTTCTTGAGAGTTGACTGGCTTTTTGATAGGTATTAATCAGTTCGACATAATCCCATCCTTTCACTCTTAGAATTTCGTAACCTTTATATTTTGAATCTCTTTGAAATCCTTTTAAAACTTCAGAAATATTCTCTTTTGTTGTTTGATGTCTTGCGTGTACAGAAATGCCATATTCATCATCCCAAACACTGATTACCATAGGGACTTGAAGCACGCCAGCAGCGTTTATGGTTTCAAAAAATACGCCCTCACTTGTACTCGCATTTCCAATGGTTCCCCATGCGACTTCATTTCCTGAGTTAGAAAATTTTTCTGAATCGATATCTTTTAGGTTTCGATAGACTTTCGATGCTTGTGCCAATCCTAACAACCGTGGCATTTGAGCTCCGGTAGGGGATATATCTGAACTTGAATTTTTTTGTTTGGTTAGATTTTTCCAATCAAAATTTTCGTCTAATGAATGGGTTGTAAAATGCCCTCCCATTTGCCTTCCGGCACTCATGGGATCTTGATTGATATCTGTAGTTCCGTAAAGGCCTGAAAAGAATTGTTCGATGCTCAGTTTTCCAATCGCCATCATAAAGGTTTGATCTCTGTAATAACCAGATCTGAAATCACCATTCTGAAACGCTTTTGCCCAAGCCAATTGTGGCAGCTCTTTTCCATCACCAAAAATTCCGAATTTTGCTTTTCCTGTTAAGACCTCACGACGTCCAAGAAGGCTACATTCTCTACTAGTGACCGCTATAGTATAGTCTTTTAATACTTCAGTTTTGAAGTCCTCAAATGTGATGTCTTTAGTAAGGTCATTTTTGATTTGCATTCTAAATAATTCTAGTGAGGCACAAATATAAAAGATTTCAAGGCTTTGTCCTATGCTTTGTAATGATAATTAACGGACTGACAGTTAGTCAAAATAATTAAACCTGTCAATTGGATATGATGTCTTTTATATTAAAACCATTCCCTTCTAAATAACCCTAAAAGAGCTTTGGGTTCTGCGGTAAATACAAATCTTATTTTTTGACTGTATTGAGGTTGATCGATTTCCCAACCTAGATTGGAATAGAACGGAAAATAGATTTCAAAATAATCTGTAATCAGATTGAGTCGAATGCCAGCATCATATACAAATAGGGGGTCATGCCCTTTGTTTTTCAGCACCCCAATATCGCCATAGACTTGAACATATCTCCAAATCGAAGCACTGGCATTTAGAGAGGTTAACCACTCATTTGCAAATGCGGTATCGAGTTTTGATTTAAATCCACCTTCGGCAATTATCAGTTGTTGACTAAAGATACCCGTAGATTCAAATTGTCCTAAATAATTATAATCGAACAAATAATCGGTGGGACGGTCCAAAGCAAAATCGAAATTTTTCTCTCCTGTTGGGATTGTTGAATATAGGAATGCCCCGGCATAGACCCTTACATTATAAAATTGATTTTTATTGGAACGTCTCCTAATTTCGTAGTTTAAGGACAATTTCCCAAACTGGTCTGAAAATTGAGCATCTAAAGACCATTTGTGATATTTTTTGAAGCCATTATTGACATCAATATATCGAATGTTGAATACTTTATACGGAGGAGCAACCGCCTCGTCATCTTCTATTTTCACAAAATCTTTTTCGATACCAACATATCTGAAACTCAAACTTTTTAATTCATTTGACCTTAGATTAGAGGCATCTCTGAAATTGAAATTAACATAAGGCACGGTCTTGGTTACAAAAGCATCTTCGGCAAAACTGGAGTGTGTTACAGCCATCCCGAAATTAATATTATATAGATTTTGATCTTCAAAAAAGGTGTTATATCGAACCTTTGCACTTCCTGTGAGCGCATTCGAATTCACACTGTATATAGGGGTGACCCCAAACAAAAAGGGTTTGTTTAAGACTCCCTTATTATTGATATTCATTCCTAAATTTAGACCGTCATAGATGTTTTTAAATTCAACAATGGGTAAAAAATACAATTGATTGTCATGTGGAGACTCCACATCTTTAAAGAATCGAATTTGGAACGGTTTGTTAAATAATGATTTCCCCGATATCGATTTCCAATTGTTTCTTAAATCAAATTCAGGAACCTTTTTATCATAATTCAGCACTAATTTATCCGCCTGAATGTTGGGGACGACAAACTGTTTTTCAGCACCAATTCCGGTAAGCCATTGTTTTGATATAACTTCCCCGTCTTTAAGCATAAAAAGAGAGATGGGCCTTTGCCCTTTTTTCTTGTTTTTAACCGTAAAATAGAGAGAGTCTTTCGTCGTTTCTACGTCAGTGATTTTATAATCTATTTGTTGGGTGTTTGTCAAATATGAATCAAAAAACCAATCGATGTCTTTTGAAGTTTTTGTCTTTAAATAGGTTTTAAAACGCGCTGTTGTTAGAAGTTCTTGGTCAGGGGCATTCACAAGCTCTTTTATCCATTCTTCAACCCTTGAATCCTCAATAAGATCTTCAAGATATAGAAGCCCCAAAGCCGCTTTATATTTACTGGATAGGTTGGCATTAAATTTTAAAAGTTCATCTTTCGGTGTGTTTAATGCTTGATCGCGACCCGTTCTTACCATGTGTAAATAGGTCAAAGGGTATTGGTCATTGAACTTCAGTTTGGCTAAATTATAAGATTTGATCCCCCAAACATTGGATAGTTTTCCTATCAATGATTCATCGGTATAAAATTGTTCGACATATTTCATTAACATAAAATTCTCAAAACCAGCTTGTAGCCAATACGATTCTCTTGGATTTATTTTTAAGTGCCGTTTTAAATAAAGTCTTGTTAAGTTTTTTAGAAGATTCAGTTCATATTTGAATTGTTTAGAAAAGGGTGCTAAAAAATCTGGGATTATATTTAAACCATAAATAGGATATTTACTCAAGTCTGTATTTGTAATCAACAGATCATCTTGAGGATAAGCTGCGAGTTCTGAATCTAAAAACCCAACAACTTTTTTAAAGACGTCTATTTGCTCTAATGCACTTATTTTCTTTTCATTACTATCTGTTGTGATGTTTAAGTTCTGAACGTTGAATCGAAAAAAACGTGTTTTGGAAATGTAAAGACGACTGTCTGTCCGCTTTTTTCCTGTAAAATTAAACGTGTTTTTTTGTTCTTTTGTTTGTGTGGATCTTAAATTTAATTCGGAAGCGACGTCATAAAATTCAGGAACATTGATGCTGATTTCAATGCTTGATTGTGGCGTGTAATAATCCTGAATATTCTTATTGCTGTACAATTTCCATTCGGAATTTTCATACACCGCAGGAGAAAAATACCAGTATTTTAAATTGAAATCTCCATCCTTTGTGGCGCCATAGCCTGTAAATCGATCACTTTGAATTTGAAGGGTATATTCAAAATGTAATGTTGTAGATGTGTTTGGTAACAATTCATTCTCAAGTGTGACTTTGAAAATGTCTGGGTGGTTTTCTAAATAAGTGTAATCGATAGAATTGCCAATAGAATTTTGAATTGCAGTTATTTCTGTAAAGCCGCGATCTTTTGGTTTTACTGAGAGTAGGGCATTGTCAAATTCTTCCACAAATCGTTTTGCAAGAGGAGTCGTTGGACTGCTATAACTAGACGTCCAATCATTAAAATACAGCTCACTTAAACTCTCATCAGAATTATTTTGATAATCAATGCGTTGGTTTATAGTGATCGTATTTTTATCCGCATCTAAGACGGCCTCAATTTGCATGGCATGTTGTCCAAAAACAGAGGATACACTTATATAAATAATAAGCGTTAATAGGGGCTTTAATAACGATCTTACAGTCAACAATTTAATTTTTGTACAATTAGAAATTAGGGCTTAATTGATATTCTTTATAAAAATTATTTAGAATCCCAATGACTTCATCAGAAGTATCTACCACGTGAATTAAGTCTAGATCTTTGGCGCTGATGGTTTCAAAACGTTCTAATAAGGTCGCTTTAATCCATTCTAACAAGCCGTTCCAAAAGGAGGAACCTACTAGAATTACAGGGAATTTTTCAATTTTTTTAGTTTGAATTAATGTAATGGCTTCAAACAATTCGTCCAAGGTTCCAAACCCTCCAGGCATCACAACAATTCCTTGAGAATATTTTACAAACATCACTTTTCTAACAAAAAAATAGTCAAAATCTAAACTCTTATCGCGATCGATATACGGATTGTTATGTTGTTCAAAAGGAAGCTCAATGTTAAGTCCAACAGATGTTCCGCCTGCTAAATGTGCGCCTTTATTTCCAGCTTCCATAATACCAGGGCCACCACCCGTAATAACGCCATAACCAGCATCTACAATTGCAGCTGCGACTTCTGTAGATAATTTATAATAAGTATCTTCAATCGGTGTTCGTGCAGATCCAAAAATAGACACACAAGGTCCAATTTTACTCATTTTCTCAAACCCATTCACAAATTCTCCCATGATTTTAAAAATCGCCCAAGAGTCGTTTGTCTTTATCTCATTCCACCTTTTGTGTTTCTGTTCCGGTCCCATAATTCATTTTTTTTTTAATGCCTACTAATGTAATTCTTTTTTTAAAAACTTAGCAGTATGACTCGTTTTGTTTTTTATAACAACTTCTGGCGTTCCCTTTACAAGGACTTCTCCGCCACCTTTACCACCCTCAGGACCAATGTCTATGATGTAATCAACGGTTTTAATTACATCCAAATTGTGTTCGATAATAATCACCGTATTGCCTTTATCCACCAATTTATTGAGCACTCCCATCAACACGCGAATGTCTTCAAAATGAAGCCCCGTTGTAGGTTCATCTAAAATATAAATGGTATTTCCAGTGTCGCGTTTGCTTAATTCCGTTGCTAATTTAATCCGTTGCGCCTCCCCACCAGAAAGCGTGGTACTTTGTTGTCCCAACGTAATGTAGCCCAAACCAACATCTTTAATGGTTTTTAATTTTCGGTGAATTTTTGGAATCAACTCAAAGAAACCCACACCTTCATCAATAGTCATATTCAAGACATCACTGATTGATTTTCCTTTGTACCTAATTTCTAAAGTTTCTCTATTAAAACGTTTCCCCTGACAAGATTCACATTCGACATAGACATCTGGTAAAAAGTTCATTTCAATAACTCTCAGACCACCACCTCTACATGTTTCACAACGTCCACCAACCACATTAAAACTGAAGCGTCCTAATTTATAGCCGCGAATCATCGCTTCTGGAATTTTAGCAAATAAGGCTCTGATTTCTCCAAAAACCCCCGTATAAGTAGCAGGGTTACTACGTGGCGTTCGTCCAATAGGTGACTGATTGATGTCGATCACTTTGTCTAAATGTTCCAAGCCTTTTATAGATTTATAGGGCATGGGTTCCATCACTCCATGAAAATAATAATTATTTAAAATAGGGTAGAGGGTTTCATTTATTAAGGTCGATTTACCACTTCCAGAAACGCCTGTTACTCCAATCATTTTGCCTAAAGGTAATTTTATGGACACATTTTTCAGGTTATTTCCTGTACACCCTTTGAGTTCTAAAAACTTTCCATTCCCATCCCGACGTGTTTTTGGAACTTCAATTTTTTTAACACCGCTCAAATAATCCGCGGTCATAGTGCCACTGTTTAGAATGTCTTTTGGCGTTCCTTGACTGATAATTTCCCCGCCGTGTTTCCCGGCTTTCGGACCTATATCAATCACATGATCTGCTTGTTCTATCATGTCTTTATCGTGTTCTACCACAATCACTGAATTCCCAACATCCTTTAAAGCAATTAAAGATTTGATCAGTTTTTCATTATCTCGTTGGTGTAAACCAATACTAGGCTCATCTAATATATACAAAACGCCCACCAGTTGGGACCCAATTTGTGTGGCCAAACGAATCCGTTGTGCTTCGCCACCAGAAAGAGATTTTGAACTTCTACTGATTGATAAATAATCCAAACCAACGTCCAAGAGAAATTGTAAGCGTGTCGATATTTCTTTAATAATTTCTTTCGAAATAATTTCTTGATTTTTAGAAAGATGATTTGGTAATTCTTTGAACCATTCGGCTAAATCCACCACATCCATTTCAGAAAGTTCGGCAATATTTTTAGAATTGATTTTGAAGTATAACGATTCTTTTTTAAGTCGAGAGCCTGCACACGTTGGACATTTAACGTTATCCATATAGCTTTTTGCCCAGCGTTGGATGGACGTAGAATCGGCATTCCTGTATTGACTTTCGATAAAATTAGCGATGCCTTCAAAATTAATATTATAATTTCGTGAAACTCCTAAAGTTTTACTATCCACTGAAAAATCATCTTTTCCACCATGTAAGATAATCTTCAAGGCTTCTTTTGGAATACTTGAAATGGGATCCGAAAGCTTAAAATTGAAGCGTCGTCCTATGAGTTCCAATTGTCTAAACATCCAAGAATCTTTTTGAGCTCCTTGTGGAGCGAGTCCTCCATTTTTTATGGACAGGCTTTTATCAGGAATGATTTTACTCTCATTCACTTTATAAAGCGATCCAATACCACTACAGTCGGCACAAGCACCTTTAGGAGAGTTGAATGAGAAATTGTTAGGTTCTGGGTTTGGGTAAGAAATTCCAGACGTGGGACACATCAAATCCCGACTAAAATAACGGACTTCTTTGGTATCTTCATCAATAACCATCAGCACATTTTCTCCATGATACATCGCTGTATTGATGCTCTCGTTCAGTCGACTTGTGGACTGTGAAGTTTTATCAATTTTAAGACGGTCGATCACAATTTCAATGTCGTGCATCTTATATCGGTCCAGCAGCATCCCTTTGGTAATATCAACAATCACACCATCAGTTCTCACTTTTACGAAGCCTTGTTTTGCAATCTGTTCAAACAACTCTCTGTAATGTCCTTTTCGAGAACGAATCACAGGCGATAAAATGGAAATGCGTTGCCCGTTAAAGGATTCTAATATCAGGTCTTTGATTTGGTCATCGTTATAACTTACCATTTTTTCATTGGTATTATAACTGTAAGCATCGGACCCTCTTGCAAATAGTAGTCTTAAAAAATCATAGATTTCCGTAATGGTCCCTACTGTTGATCGGGGTGATTTACTCGTTGTTTTTTGTTCAATCGCAATCACAGGCGAAAGCCCATCAATTTTATCAACATCAGGCCGTTCTAAGCTTCCTAAAAACTGACGTGCATAGGCTGAAAATGTTTCAATATATCGGCGTTGACCCTCCGCATATATCGTGTCAAATGCCAACGAAGATTTCCCACTTCCTGAAAGCCCTGTAATCACTACCAATTGATCCCGAGGAATCTTTACATCAATATTTTTTAAATTGTGTACTCTGGCACCTTTTACTTCTATAAATTCATCAAACTTGCTCATAAATATGTTCTGTACGCGCTTAATTAGTTGTCATTAAAATATATCAATACTTCCTTTTCCTTCTCTAACAATACTCACTTCCGTTCCGTTGACTTCAACCACTGTTGACGGCTGATTGTCTCCATAACCCCCATCAATAACCAAGTCAACTTTAGAATTCCATTTTTCAAAAATCAACTCTGGGTCTGTGGTGTATTCTAAAATTTCATCTTCATCATGAATGGATGTAGATACAATTGGATTTCCTAAGGCTTCTACAATTCCCAAGGCAATAGAGTTGTCTGGAATTCGAATTCCCACCGTTTTCTTTTTCTTAAAAGGATGTGGTAATGTACTCGCACCAGGTAGAATAAAGGTGTAAGGTCCTGGAAGATTTCGTTTTAAAAGTTTAAATATGGGCGTCTCAATTTGGGTCACATAATCACTCAAATTACTCAAGTCATGACAAATAAACGAAAAGTTTGACCGCTCTAGTTTGACCCCTTTAATTTTGGCAACACGCTCCAATGCCTTCACGTTGGTAATGTCACATCCCAATCCATATACTGTATCTGTTGGATAAATAATAAGCCCCCCTTTTTTGAGGACTTCAACCACCTTCCGAATGGCTTTCGGATTTGGGTTTTCAGGATATATTTTGAGAAGTTCTGCCATAAAATTTACTGTGTTTAGGAAATAATTTCAAGTTTAGCGAATCGAAGTAAAAGCTTTTTAACACCCCCCGTTTCAAATTTAATTTCAGCCTTCAAATCCGCTGCTTTGCCTTCAATACTTAACACATTTCCTTTTCCAAATCGTTGGTGATTTACCACATCGCCCACAATTAATTTAGTGTCCACTAAGTTAGTATTCGATTTTGTTTCGCTAACTTTTTTCAGATTTTTAGGCGTCGATATTTGAAATTTCTCTTGAACCTTTGGCTTCGCTTTCATGTAGGCAGGCTTCTTGTAGCGCACCGTGTTAGGATCCACATCTCCAAAAATATCAGCACTCAACATCGGGTTGAAACGGCGTTCTTCTTTAGGCGTGACAATCTCTAAATACTGCTCATCAATTTCTTCGATAAAGCGACTGGGTTCTGAATCTACCAGTTTTCCCCAACGGTACCGCGAGAGGGCATACGTGAGGTAAGCTTGTTTTTCAGCACGGGTCAACGCCACGTAAAATAAACGGCGTTCTTCTTCCAATTCTTCACGTGTACTCATGCTCATTGCACTCGGGAATAAATCTTCCTCCAAACCAACAATATACACATACGGAAATTCCAATCCTTTCGCCAAATGGATGGTCATTAGTGCCACCTTATCGCTGTCATCGCCTTCTTCATTATCTAAGTCCGTTGCCAGAGCAACATCTTCTAAAAACTCTGCAATCGATCCTGTGGAGTCCGCCAATTCTTGCTGACCTTCCACAAAATCTTTGATTCCATTCAGTAGTTCTTCAATATTTTCCAAGCGGGTAATACCCTCAGGAGTGCCATCTTTTTTAAACTCCTGAATCAATCCACTTGCTTTACACACATGCTCTGCCAAATCAAAGGCATTCATTGTTTGACTCATCACCTTAAAACTTTCAATCATCGTTGTAAAGTTTTGCAGCTTGGTTTTAGTCCCCGCATTGATGTTTATGGGAAGCTCATGAAGGTGTTTTAGAATTTCAAAAATGGTTTTATTATGTTCATTGGCAGACACAATTAAGCGGTCAATAGTGGTTTGACCAATACCTCGCCCAGGAAAATTAATGATCCGTTTTAAAGCCTCTTCATCTGAAGGATTGATGATAATCCGTAAATAGGAGAGGACATCTTTTATTTCTTTTCGTTGATAAAAGGACAAGCCTCCGTAAATCCGATATTCCAAACCTCGTTTTCTCAAGGCATCTTCAATAGATCGCGATTGTGCATTGGTACGATACAGCACCGCAAAATCACCATTTTTAGCTTGGTTTTGCATCTTGTTTTCAAAGATGGTACTGGCAATATAACGCCCTTCATCACCATCCGTTAACGAACGATTGACAATAATTTTTGGACCTTCTTCATTCGCCGTCCAAACGACTTTTTCTAGCTTCGTTTGATTTTTTTCAATAATGGAATTGGCAGCATTTACAATGTTTTTTGTCGAACGGTAATTCTGTTCCAATCGGTACATTTTTACATTGTCATAATCCTTTTGAAAATTTAAGATATTATTGATGTTCGCCCCACGGAATGCATAAATACTTTGCGCATCATCCCCAACCACACAAATGTTTTGGAAACGGTCCGAAAGTGCTCGTACAATCAGATATTGAGAGTGGTTTGTATCTTGATACTCATCCACTAAAATATACCGAAAACGATCTTGATATTTTGCCAATACTTCTGGGAAACGTGTGATTAACTCATTGGTTTTTAGCAATAAATCGTCAAAATCCATTGCGCCCGCTTTGAAACAACGCGATACATATTCTTTGTAAATCTCTCCCATTTCTGGACGCTTAGCCATCACATCTGCTTCCTTCAAATCGGGATTTTGAAAATACGCCTTCACCGTAATTAAACTGTTTTTATAGGAGGATATCCGCGATTGGACTTTCTTGTATTTATAGATGTCTTTATCTAATTTTTTCTCCTTAATAATCGAAGAAATTAAGCGTTGCGAATCTTGAGTATCATAAATCGTGAAATTTGATGGGTAGCCCAATTTATCCGCTTCAATCCGTAATATTTTTGCAAATACAGAGTGAAACGTTCCCATCCACAGGTTTTTCGCTTCGCTATCTCCCACAATTGAGGAGATTCGTGTTTTCATTTCACGTGCCGCTTTGTTGGTAAAAGTGAGGGATAAAATATTAAAAGGATCCACACCTTCGCTCATCAAATAGGCGATGCGAAAAGTGAGGACTCTGGTTTTTCCAGAACCCGCACCTGCGATGATAATCATTGGCCCTTCTTTCTGAAGGGTGGGCGCTAATTGCGCCTCGTTAAGTTGACTTAAATATTGTTTCAAATTTCGTTTTTTCTAAGACGTGAAATTAAGGAATGTAATTCGTATTTTTAAAAGGAAGTCCTATAAATTATAAACAATTCTAGGGAAGTTACTAAAAGTGTTTGAACCCATTAATTTTTGCTTTTATATTGAAGGAAATTATTAACTTGGCATTTATTAATCAACACATCACACATTTAAATGGAAATTGAGTTTTATAGCCTTATCATGTATTGCATTCCAGCCCTTATAACAGGAGCGATTGCGTATATATTTTTTAAAGAATACACGAATAACGAATCTAAAAGACGTCACTACATCCTTCATAAATCGCTTCAAAAAGAAGTGCTTCCTGTAAAACTTCAGGCGTATGAGCGTTTGGCATTGGTTTTAGAGCGCATGGCTCCGAATAATTTGCTGATCAGAATTCAGCCTATTTCTCAACGAAAGGAAGATTATGAGCAGTTACTGATTCAAAACATCGAACAAGAGTTTGAACATAATTTAGCACAACAAATCTATTTATCGGAAGAATGTTGGAACATCATTTTAACTGCTAAAAATACCACCATTCAGTTTATTAGAAATTGTGACATTTCAAACAGCACCAGTACCGCTGATAAATTCCGAGAATTAGTCCTCACAAAATCGATGGATACGCCGTCGCCAAGCAATGCTGCCTTAGCGTATTTAAAAAATGAAGTGAGTAATTTACTAACGTATTAACGTGGATTGATGCAAAACACATTACTTCAAACTCCCATAGATTATCTGAAAGGCGTTGGGCCTGGGCGTGCCGAAGTATTGCGTAAAGAATTAGGGATTCATACTTATCAAGACCTGATTAATTTATTTCCGAACCGCTATATTGATCGCACTCGTTTTTATAAGGTTACAGAACTGCAACCCACCAATGCGGAAGTTCAAATTGTGGGTCAGATTACAGGGTTTAAAGAAATTGCTCAGAAGCGTGGGAAACGTCTTGTAGCGACGTTTAGAGATGAAACGGGTTATGTAGAATTGGTTTGGTTTAGAGGTCATAAATGGATTCGTGAGCATCTGAAAACGCATACAGATTATGTGATTTTTGGAAAGATCAATTTGTTCAATGGGACTTTTAGCATGCCACATCCCGATATTGAACTCAAAACGGATTATGACAAAAGTCTCTCGAAAGCCATTCAACCGATTTATCCGTCCACAGAAAAGTTAGCAAACCGAGGCATTTCGAACCGTGTGATTTGCAAGATCATGGAACAATTGTTTCTGCAATTGAATGGGCGATTTGAAGAATCGCTTTCTACGGAGATTTTAGAGCATCAAAAACTAATTTCTAAAAGTGAAGCCTTTTTAAATGTTCATTTTCCAAAAACACAAAATTTACTGAGCCTGTCTCAATTTCGTTTAAAGTTTGAAGAATTATTTTACATCCAACTTCAGCTCATTCTTAAAAACATCATTCACAAGACCAAAATAAAGGGCTATCGATTTGAAACCGTAGGGTCTTATTTTAATACTTTTTATAAAGAACATTTGCCTTTCGAATTGACCAACGCTCAAAAACGTGTGTTGAAAGAAATCCGAATTGATATGGACAGTAATGCCCAAATGAACCGTTTGTTACAAGGCGATGTGGGCTCTGGGAAAACCATAGTAGCGTTGATGTCCATGCTCATTGCGATTGATAATGATTTTCAAGCGACACTGATGGCACCCACAGAAATTTTATCGTTTCAGCATTACAACGGCTTGAAACCGTTTTGTGATCTAATTGGCGTTAAGATCGGATTGTTAACAGGGTCGAGTAAAACCGCCGCCCGACGCATCATTCACGAACAATTAGAGTCGGGAGAATTACAGATTATTATAGGAACGCATGCGCTTTTAGAAGATAAGGTGAAGTTTAAAAATCTTGGCTTGGCAATTATTGACGAACAACACCGCTTTGGCGTGGCGCAACGTAGCAAGCTGTGGAAGAAAAACGTGTCGCCACCACATATTTTGGTGATGACCGCTACGCCGATACCACGCACCTTAGCGATGTCTGTTTATGGCGATTTAGATATTTCTGTGATTGATGAGCTGCCCGCAGGAAGAAAACCGATTAAAACGGTGCATCGTTTTGATAGCAATCGCCTGAAAGTACTTGGGTTTATTAGAGATGAAATCGCGAAAGGCCGCCAAATTTATATTGTATATCCATTGATTAACGAAAGTGAAACCTTGGATTTTAAGGATTTAATGGATGGTTATGAAGGTATTGTACGGGATTTCCCAACCCCAAAATATCAAGTATCCATTGTACATGGACAAATGAAACCCGCCGATAAAGAATTTGAGATGCAACGCTTTGTCAAAGGCGAAACGCAGATTATGGTCGCCACAACCGTTATTGAAGTCGGAGTCAATGTACCCAATGCCTCGGTGATGATAATTGAAAGTGCCGAACGTTTTGGACTGTCGCAACTCCATCAGTTGAGAGGGCGTGTTGGACGTGGAAGTGAGCAGAGTTATTGTATTTTAATGACGGGCTCTAAACTTGGCGATAACAGTAAAACCCGCATGAAAACCATGGTTAATTCCAGTGATGGATTTGAAATTGCAGAAGTTGATTTACGACTTCGAGGTCCAGGAGATATGATGGGCACTCAACAAAGTGGGATTTTAGAATTGAAAATCGCAAATATTGTAAAGGATAAAGACATCTTGTCTTTGGCACGGCATTGGGCTAAAAAGGTGCTGGTTGCCGATCCGAAATTAATCGATCCAAAGCATCAACCCATTGCGCAAACCTACATCAAAATGGGGAAGTATAAGAATATCTGGAATTATATTAGTTAGGATTTTAATATTGTTAAAAATATATTTATTATTGTTTATCAATAATTTTTTATTAAATTTGCTGAAATAATATATATAGTTATGAAAAAATCAATTTTATTCAAATCCTTAGTTGACATTTTATTTTATCTTCATGTAATTGGACTTTTAGGAATGCTAGTTATAATTCCTTTTGGTGTCGTAAATATTAATCAAGTAAATATGAAAGTAGAAGATTGGACTTTACTCACCGTTGTTATTGCAATTGTAAGTCTAACAATCTATGTTATCTTTTTAAGAGGGCTGTATTATTTAAGAAAAATTGCACGATTTTTAATATCAAACAAATACTTCTCCGAAGAGATTATTAGAAATTTAATAAAATCAGGGATGCACTTTTTATGCACAGGGATTCTTTCATTTTTGCTTATGATTTTGTTATGGATTGCCAAATTATACAATGGAAAACTTGAATTAACGTATGACTTAAACTTTATGATTCCTTTGTTTTTAATGATTATTGGGTTGTTTTTTATGATTCAAAGCAGAACCCTTGTATTGGCGAAAAATTTTAAAGAAGAAAACGAATTAACAGTCTAACGTATGTCTATTATAATTAATCTTGACGTCATGCTTGCCAAAAGAAAAATGAGAAGTAAAGAGCTCTCTGAACTCATTGGCATTACAACGTCTAATCTTTCGATTTTAAAATCTGGAAAAGCGAAAGCCATACGTTTTTCAACTTTAGAAGCCATCTGTAAAGCTTTAAATTGTCAACCTGCGGATATTCTTGAATATATAGAGTCTGAATAAAAAAGTATTATTGAATTAAATTAAACCGCTAAAAAATCATCACTAAGTATTTGCAGGTCTTTCATTACCAGTTTAAAGTCGGCTTCAAAAAGTGTGTAGAATTCTTTTAATTCCTGTCCTGCCTTGTCCATTCCCGATCTGTTTTTTGTACGCCGATTCATCCCTGCTAACACACGGTCAATACCTTCAAGTTCTGCATAGATTAAGAGCCAGTTGCCTTCCATCATTACAGGTGCCATTTTTTGAATATTCTCGGGAAGTAGTTCAAAATTATCTCTTAATAATTTATAAAACGATTGAATGTAATCGGCTAAAGGAATGTCAGAATAATCTGCCCAATTTTTAGCTAAAAAATGATCATAAAATATATCTACAATAATCCCTGAATAATGTCCATAATTTTTGTGAAGCCGTTTGGTACTTTTCCGAAAAGCGGGGTGGGCATCCGTTGTTGTATCAATTTGTCGGTGCAACAGGATTCCTTTTTGGATTTCAGCAGGGTAGGCGCTGTATTTTGAGCCTTTGATACTGTCCGCAATAAAGTTGCCAATCATAACATCGGGCTGACCTCCAGAAAGAAAAATATGTGCCAAGTAATTCATAAGGCAATATTATGAATACATTTTAATATAATTGATTTGAAGTCTTATATTTGTTGAAACTTATTTTTTACATGACACTCATCAAATCAATTTCAGGAATTCGTGGTACCATTGGAGGTACTGTCGGAGATAATTTAACGCCTATAGACACTGTGAAGTTTGCTGCGGCGTATGGAACATGGATCAAAGCACAACGCTCAAAAGAAAATTACCGTGTGGTGGTTGGAAGAGATGCCCGAATTTCGGGAGCAATGGTTCAAAATTTGGTCATGAATACGCTGATTGGAATGGGGATTGATGTGATTGATTTAGATCTGTCAACCACACCAACTGTTGAAATTGCAGTGCCTTTAGAACATGCGGATGGTGGTATTATTTTAACGGCGAGTCACAACCCAAAACAATGGAATGCTTTAAAGCTTTTAGATCATAACGGGGAATTTTTAAATGCAGAACACAGTCAACGCGTTTTAGATATCGCTGCGGCAGATGCTATGGAATTTGCAGATGTGGATGACTTAGGCATTATTACTGAAAATCAAGCTTATTTTGACATTCATATTGATGAAGTACTGGATTTAGAATTTGTGAATGTAAAAGCCATTTCGGACTGTAAATTTAAAGTGGTGGTCGATGCGGTGAATTCTACGGGTGGGATTGCCATTCCACTTTTGTTGGAACGTTTAGGAGTTGAGGCGGTCAAAATACATTGCGAACCGAACGGACAGTTTCCGCACAATCCAGAACCGCTGAAGCAACACTTAACAGACTTATCTGAAAAGGTGGTCTCTGCTCATGCCGATTTTGGAATTGCCGTCGATCCTGATGTGGACCGTTTGGCATTTATGGATGAAAAGGGAGTGATGTTTGGTGAAGAATATACTTTAGTGGCTTGTGCCGATTATATATTAAGTCAACGCCCCGGAAATACGGTGAGTAATCTCAGTTCTACACGGGCGTTGAGAGATGTGACCGAAAAACATGGCGGGACGTATACGGCGAGTGCTGTAGGAGAAGTGAATGTGGTTAACGCTATGAAAGCGACCAATGCGGTTATTGGTGGTGAAGGAAACGGTGGTATTATTTTTCCTGAATCGCATTACGGACGTGATGCTTTGGTAGGAGTCGCCTTATTTCTAAGTCTTTTAGCGGAACGTAAAATTGCGGTAAGCACGTTGAGAGCTAGCTATCCTTCATACTTTATGAGTAAGAAGAAAATTGACTTAAATCCGTCAATAGATGTAGATGCTATTTTAGTGGCAATGGAAGCCAAGTATGCACACGAACAAATTTCTACTATTGATGGGGTTAAAATCGATTTTCCAACCGAGTGGGTGCATTTAAGAAAAAGCAATACGGAAGCCATTATTCGCATTTATACAGAAGCACCATCTCAAGAAAAAGCAGATGCTTTAGCCGATAAAATTATTGAGGAAATTAAGAACATTGCGGGGATTTAAACGTCGCGATGTTTCCAACGTTTGTGCGTCCAAAGGTAATATTCAGGCGCATCGTGAATTTGAGTTTCTACAAGTTTTAGGAATTTATCAGTGATTTCATAATCCTTATAATCTTGAGGGTTTTCAGCGAGGGTTTGAAAGGTTGCTTCATAGTAGCCTCTTTTTTTACGCTCAACTGAGAAAAATATCACAGGCATATCCAGTTTTTTAGCCAATGCTTCCGCACCCGTATGAACAGGGACGTTAATTCCCATAAATTCATTCCAGTGACGGGCCTTGTCTTTCTTAGGCGTTTGGTCCGAAATAAACCCATTCATGGATAAGATGCCATTTTTTTTGGCTTCTTCTAAAACAGAAAACGTTTCTTTTGTTGTAATGAGATAACTGTTGTAGCGGGCTCTAATGGATTTGATTAAGCGATCAAAATACTTGTTTTGAAGGCGCTTATAAACCGCATAACCACGATGAGTTGTGTAGGTTTGAAGAATGAAAATCCATTCCCAACTTCCATAATGGGCGCACATTACAACGATGCTTTTATTTTGTTTTTCAAAATCCTTAATGATATCAAGGTTTTTAAAGGTGTACCGCGCTTTCATGGACTCCATAGAAATAGTCATAGATTTAATAGATTCCAAAATCATGTCACAAAAATGGTGATAGAATTTTTTGGTAATCGTCTTAATTTCTAAATCCGATTTTTCAGGAAATACAAGTCTAAGGTTATCTTGAACGGTTTGTTTTCTATAGCCAAAAACATGATACATCAACACATATAAAAGATCAGAAACGGCGTATAGCAATCGAAACGGGAGTATGGAAACCAACCATAAAATCGGGTAAATTAAAATGTACGCTAGTAATTGCATTTAAAAAGATTAAATTTACAGTCGCAAATATATAGTTTATTTAATATATCCCTATGGACATTAGTATTTTTACCCTGATTATTATAGCCCTCAACGCGCTTTGCTCTTTTAAAGGCTTTAAAGATCGCTCTTTTTTTGAAACGTATAAGTTTAATGTAGGAGGCATCAAACGTGGTGAACAACTTCGTATGCTGGTTTCTGGGTTTCTACATGTTGACTTGCAACACTTGTTGTTTAATATGTTTACACTCTATATTTTTGGAGATATTGTGATCTATAACGTGGGGCCGTTTTATTTCTTTTTGATCTATTTTGGCAGTTTAATTTCTGGTAACTTTTTGTCCTATTACTTTCATAAAAATGAACCTTACTATTCTGCGGTAGGAGCGAGTGGTGCTGTGACTGGCATCTTATACGCCGCTATTTTGTTGTACCCAGGTATGGAATTGTATTTGTATTTTATTCCCATTCCAATACCATCTTATGTTGTAGGCGTTGGATATATGCTGTATTCCATTTATGGTATGAAATCACGGGTTGGAAATATTGGGCATGACGCCCATTTTGGCGGTGCCATTGGAGGGTATGTGCTTACATTATTGATTGCACCTCAAGTTTTAGAGACTCATTTATGGATGGTAATCGTTCTCGCTATTCCAATTGTTATTTTGTTTGTGATGCATAAAAACAATAAGATTTAGAAGCTCCTATTTATTTAAATTACTCCAACAACTCTTTAATTTTCGCTTCCAATTCAGCACCTCTTAAGCGTTCGGCAATGAGGGTTCCATTTTTGTCCAAAATAAAGGTCGCAGGAATCGAATTGACACTGTAAGCTTGAGCAATTGGGTCTTGCCAGAATTTAAAATTAGAGACGTTATACCAGCTTAGTTGATCCTTTTTTATGGCCTCGATCCAAAAGGCTTTCTGATTTCCGCGTTCAAGAGAAACACTGATAATCTCTAATCCTTTCGAATGGTAGGTGTCGTACAGTTTCACCAAATTTGGGTTTTCAATCCGGCAAGGCTTGCACCAAGATGCCCAAAAATCAACAATAGTAACTTTCCCTTTAATCTTACTTAAGGTGATTTGTTCTCCTTGCGGATTTGGCGCAGTAAAGTCAGGGGCTTTCATGCCAATTTTAATTTTAGCTTTATTCGGGTTGCTTTCAATTTTTTCTTTGATACGATTTGAAATCTGTTGATTTGTTTCGTTTTTAGATTTGATAGAAGCATCGATACTTTCATAGGCTTTGGTTGCCAATTCTATATCAAACCCCTTTTGTCCCGTAAGACCTTCCAATATAAACAATGAAAAATCGGAGTCGTTATTTACTTCGATAAATTCAAATCCAAAATTTTTCAATTGGGCTCTCATAGAATCGCCTTTCTTTTGAAGTGTTTTTAAACCTTCTGCATCTTCTTTAGAACTTAAGAATTCAGCTTTCACAGCCTCAATCGCTTCTATTTTTTCTTGATATTTATTCTTGTAATCATTAAAAACTTCATTGTTATAAGTGCCTTCTAAGTTGGATTTATGAATACTGTCTTTATAGACTTCTATATTAATTTCTCCGGGTTCTATAAAAACAGAGGTTTGCCCTTTCACGCCATCAATGGTTAAAGCACGCATTTCGGCCCCTTTTATTTCACCTTTAAAACGAAAGGCTCCATTAAAAACAATGGCAGTATCGGTGGCTTTTCTATTTCTGCCATTTTCTGTCTTTATTAAATAGGCTCTTAATCCATCATAAACGCCCTCAGCTTTGACAAATACTTCATATGTGCCTTCAGATTTTGTCGTCGAGGGTTTACAACTAAACAACAGTGCAATAACAAGGATAGAAATGATTTGAGTTTTCATCTGTAAGTTTTTAAATTTTTTACAAAAATAAATTAAAAATATTACTTCTCCCATTTGAAGTAATATTAATACTTTTGTAAAAAATTAATCCATTGTATCAAAACGACACTATTATTGCTTTAGCCACTCCGTCCGGTGCAGGCGCGATTGCTATTATTAGACTCTCAGGACCCGAAGCGATTACGAAAGTAGATTCGTTTTTTAAATCGATACATGCTAAAAAATTAGCGACTCAAAAAACACACACGATTCATTTAGGTCATATCGTGGAAGATTCACGAATTTTGGATGAAGTGTTGGTGTCTGTTTTTAAAAATCCAAAATCCTATACAGGGGAAGATGTGGTTGAAATTTCCTGTCATGGGAGTTCCTACATACAACAAGAAATTATACAATTATTTGTACGCAACGGAGCGCGCATTGCAAATCCTGGGGAGTTCACCCTCCGTGCGTTTCTTAATGCCAAGCTCGATTTAAGTCAGGCAGAAGCCGTGGCGGATTTGATTGCCAGTGATAACAAAGCGTCTCACCAAATTGCCATGCAACAGATGCGTGGAGGGTTCAGTAATGAGATTAAAGTCTTGCGTGATGAGTTGTTAAACTTCGCGTCGTTGATTGAATTAGAGCTTGATTTTTCTGAAGAAGATGTAGAGTTTGCTGATCGGAAACAATTTGAAGATTTATTAGAACGGATTATTAAAGTATTAAAGCATTTAATAGATTCGTTTTCCACAGGAAATGTGATCAAAAATGGGATTCCAATTTCTATTATTGGCGCGCCTAACGTAGGGAAGTCCACGCTGTTAAATGCGCTTTTGAACGAAGACAAAGCCATCGTTAGTGACATTGCAGGAACCACCCGTGATGCGATTGAAGATGAAATCACTATTGAAGGGATCAAGTTCCGATTTATAGATACTGCAG
>TARA_B110001469_G_scaffold124587_1_pt1 | contig 25601 bp, 28 predicted proteins | sample TARA_B110001469 | Tara Oceans TARA_B110001469 (sample SAMEA4397034) | marine metagenome | biome: Polar Biome; feature: [SRF] surface water layer (ENVO:00010504); material: water (ENVO:00002006), including particulate matter (ENVO:01000060) such as... | depth 5 m
AAAAACGGTAGCACAACTTGTCATCATTAGTGCAACTAATCCGATTGCAACAACATTTTTCATTTTTTTCATTTTAATGTAATTTAATAGTTATGGTTAAAATTGTTTTAATTCTGTATTGGATACCCGATCATGGATCCCCATAGGTATAAATAAATAGGAGAAGAAATCAACAGGGATTAAGCGACATAGGGTTCTTATGAGTGTACTTGAAAAATTAGGTTTTTCATCGGTATCGCAGTTTACGACTTTTGATTTCGTAATCATTTTCCCGACAGTTTGTCCTGTAGTCCATTCCATAATGAAATAATACAAGTAGTACAGCGGTATCATGAAATATTTCAAATTTTCTTGAGCTATATAATCTTTTAATAGGGCCGAAAAAATTATTACGACCACAAAAAACAGTGCAGAGTCAATTAGGAAATTGTACAAACGGACGCGTTTTTTCATGACTTTTAAATTATAGTTAGGTACTCATTTAGGTTTTTGAATGTTCAAAACGATCCATAGCAGAGCCATAGAACGAGGTTTGAACTTATAAAATGAGGACTACTGATTAACTATAATTCAGAAAGAATAACAGTTAGTTGAATTGGTTATTGTAAGCCCTAAATATAGTAAAAAAATCAATCAAAAAAAAACGCTTGCAAATTTGCAAGCGTTTTATAAGTGTATATTTAAAAGGAGTGATTAAATCTTAGCAGACTTTACCGTTTTAATGATACGTCCAGCAATTTTATAAGGATCCCCATTTGAAGCAGGTCTTCGGTCTTCCAACCAGCCTTTCCAGCCTTTTTCTACAGCAATAATTGGGATACGAATCGAAGCACCTCTATCTGAAACTCCCCAAGAGAAATCTGTGATCGCAGCCGTTTCGTGTAAACCAGTTAATCGTTGGTCGTTAAACTCACCATAAACTTCAATATGTTCTTTTACCACAGGTCTAAACGCTTCACAAATTTTAGCATAGACCTCTTTGTCTCCACAAGTTCTTAAAATTGTATTAGAGAAGTTTGCATGCATACCAGAACCATTCCAGTCCATATCTTTCCCTAATGGTTTTGGGTGGTAATCAATATAGTAACCATACTTTTCTGTTAAACGGTCTAGTAAGTAACGAGCAACCCAAATTTCATCACCTGCTTGTTTAGCTCCTTTAGCAAACAATTGGAATTCCCATTGTCCGGATGCTACTTCTTGATTGATTCCTTCAAAATTTAAGCCAGCGTCAATACATAAATCAGCATGCTCTTCGACTAAATTTCTTCCGTGTGTATGCAATCCACCAACTGAACAATAGTACATTCCTTGAGGTGCAGGGTAGCCTCCAATTGGGAAACCTAATGGCAATTGCGTTTTTGTATCCATAATAAAATACTCTTGCTCAAAACCAAACCAAAAATCATTGTCTTCATCTTCAATAGTAGCTCTGCCGTTAGAAACGTGAGGCGTACCATCTGCGTTCAAAACTTCAGTCATTACTAAAAAACCATTAATCCTTGCAGGATCTGGATAGATTGCAACGGGTTTTAACAAACAATCAGAAGCACCACCAGATGCTTGTCTTGTAGACGAACCATCAAAAGACCAATTCTCTAATTCTTCTATTGTACCCTGAAAGTTTTCATGTTCTTCAACTTTGGTTTTACTTCTCATATTCTGAGTTGGATAATATCCATCTAACCAAATATATTCTAATTTAATTTTTGCCATAATTTTTTAAATGTTTAATATAATGACAACAAATATAAAAATAATGATAGTTACTCTGTTTTTTTAAGGGTCTATTTTATCAACACTTATATATTTTTATTGAATACCCTATATTTTTAAGGGTTTAGTTAAGTTTTTCATATTTTAAGCCTAGGTAAATTTTATATTTGTTAATAAATATTTTGCCGAACGCTTATTTTTACCGCGAATATTTTATTTTTGTATTAAGATTTTTCATTTAAAACCAGTTACTTATGTCAACACTTAGATTTCATGCTCTCAAACAGTCTTTAGACCGCCCCCCAACCCTAGTTGCTAAAGAAGCCAAACAATCCGAAATTTTCGGAGCCAATGTTTTTGGATTTAAAACCATGCGTCAATTTTTGACAAAAGAAGCGCTAAACAGTCTCATGTTGGCAATTAATAAAGGAGATAAAATCAGCCGTCCCATCGCCGATCAAATTGCCTCTTCTATGAAAGATTGGGCCATGGCCAAAGGCGTTACACATTATACACACTGGTTTCAACCTTTGACGGGAGCTACTGCCGAAAAACACGATGCCTTTTTTGAAACCGTAGGCAATGGCGAATCCCTCGAGCGTTTTGAAGGAAATCAACTCGTTCAACAAGAACCAGATGCGTCTTCGTTTCCAAACGGAGGCATTCGAAATACATTTGAAGCCCGTGGCTATACCGCTTGGGACCCAACCTCTCCAGCCTTTATTTTTGGAACCACACTTTGTATTCCTACTGTTTTTGTAGCCTACACTGGGGAAGCTTTGGATTATAAAACACCTTTGTTACGCGCATTGAATGCCGTTGACCACGCAGCGACTGACGTTGCTCGTTATTTTGATAAAACAGTCAAAAAAGTAACCGCCTCTTTAGGGTGGGAACAAGAATATTTTTTGATTGATAAAGCCTTAGTGGCCTCACGACCAGATATAGAAATGACAGGGCGTACACTTTTAGGACATAGCTCCGCCAAAGATCAACAACTGGATGACCATTATTTTGGAACCATCCCAGCGCGTGCCTTAAATTTTATGCGCGACCTAGAAACAGAATCTATGCTGCTTGGAATCCCTGTAAAAACACGCCATAATGAAGTGGCTCCCAACCAATTTGAGTTGGCACCCATCTATGAAGAAGCGAATTTAGCAGTAGACCACAACTCATTAGTCATGGACGTCATGCAAAAAGTTGCCGACCGCCATCATTTTAAAGTCCTGTTTCATGAAAAGCCATTTGCAGGCGTCAATGGATCTGGCAAACACAACAATTGGAGTTTAAGCACCGATACAGGAATTAATTTATTAGCTCCTGGAAAAACGCCGATGAGCAATTTACAGTTTCTTACATTTTTTATAAATACCATTAAAGCAGTTCACGATAATGAAGAATTACTTCGTGCATCCATTGCTTCGGCCACCAACGACCACCGTCTTGGAGCCAATGAAGCACCGCCAGCAATTATGTCTGTATTTATAGGTGCACAACTTTCTAAAGTACTTCATGAACTAGAAGGCGTCACCAAAGGAAAACTATCTCCAGAAGAAAAAACAGATTTAAAACTGAATGTAGTCGGAAAAATCCCTGAGATTTTATTAGACAATACCGATCGAAATCGGACCTCTTCATTTGCGTTTACTGGTAATAAATTTGAATTTCGTGCGGTAGGATCTACCGCCAATTGCGCCAATCCGATGACCGTTTTAAATTCGATTGTCGCACGTCAACTTATTGATTTTAAAGCCGAAGCAGATGCGCTCATCGCAACAAAAGGATTGAAAAAAGATGAAGCCATATTTAATGTTTTAAGAGAATACATTAAAACCTCTCGAAACATTCTTTTTGAAGGAAATGGATATGGAGATGACTGGCAAGCTGAAGCTGAAAAAAGAGGGTTGAGTAATAATAAAAACACCCCAGAGGCACTTAAAATTAAAATTGCTCCCAAAACCATTGCACTTTATGAAGGTTTAAACGTGATGAATAAGGTAGAAATTGAAGCGCGATACGATATTGAAATTGAAGAATACGTACATATTATTCAAATTGAAGGACGAACCCTAGGAGACATAGCCCGAAATCATGTGATTCCAACGGCGGTTAAATATCAAAACATTTTGATAGACAATGTCAAAGGACTTAAAGATATTTTCGGGAAAGACTTTAAAAAATATGCAAGCGAACAGTTGCTGTTGATTGCGGACATATCTCAACGCATTGAAGCGATTAATTCGGGTGTAACCACCATGACCAACGAACGTAAAAAAGCCAATACTGTTAAAGATACCACAAAAAAAGCATCGATTTATTGCAACCAAGTGAAGCCACTGTTTGACGATATTCGTTACCATTGTGATAAGTTGGAACTTTTGATCGATGACGAATTATGGCCGTTAGCAAAGTACCGTGAATTGCTTTTTACGAAGTAAGACAAAAGAGTATTAAGTAGGGAGTACAAAGTATTAAGTACTAAGAATTAAAACGAAAGCCAAGAACTCTCAGTATTGGGTCTCAAGGGGCTTAAGTCCCTTGTTATGCGTGTAGTCTTCTTTGTGTTTTACATTGCGTTAAAGCGCGGCAATCTGTTTTATGAGAACAGACTATTTTGAATATCTAACATCACATTGAGCCTGTCGAAGTTAGGCGCAGTCGAAGTGCAGAAAACTAAAAAAAAATTATGAGCAAAGAATTAAGTTACTACTCATATTGCATCCTGCATCTTGACTCTTTTTTCTTTTCTCTCTATTCTATTCTCTTTACTCTATTCTCTTTGCTCTATTTTCTTTTCTCTTAACTCCTTTTTCTTAAATACTTTCTTATTTTTGCATAACAAATAATTTTTATGGGGAACGAGATTAGTAAACGCTATGCACAACGAGGCGTTTCGGCATCCAAAGAAGATGTACACAACGCGATTAAAAATATAGACAAAGGATTGTTCCCACAAGCCTTTTGTAAAATTGTACCCGATCATTTGACGAACGACGAAGACTATTGTCTTATTATGCACGCTGATGGTGCAGGGACCAAAAGTTCTTTAGCCTATATGTATTGGAAAGAAACTGGCGATATTTCGGTTTGGAAAGGCATTGCTCAAGATGCCCTCATCATGAATATCGATGATTTATTATGTGTGGGTGCTACGGATCATATTATGTTATCTTCCACCATAGGACGTAATAAAAATGTCATTCCGGGTGAGGTGCTTTCAGCCATAATCAATGGTACGGAAGAACTCATAGAAGACCTTAAGGGGTTTGGAGTGACCATTCATGCGACGGGTGGCGAAACAGCAGATGTTGGCGATTTGGTAAGAACTATCATTGTGGATTCCACAGTCACTGCAAGAATGCCCAGAAACAAAGTTATTGACAATGCAAATATTCAACCCGGCGATGTGATTGTAGGATTGGCTTCTTTTGGTCAAGCGACGTATGAAACAACCTATAATGGCGGGATGGGAAGTAATGGGCTGACTTCTGCAAGACATGACGTATTTGGGCACTATTTAGCAGACAAATACCCCGAAAGTTTTGATGCGGCAGTTCCCAAAGAATTGGTGTATTCAGGACAGGTAAAATTAACCGATGCCGTTGATGATTCTCCTATAGATGCAGGGAAATTAGTATTGTCACCAACACGAACCTATGCACCGATTATCAAAACAATTTTAGAAAAATATACTTCCGATTCAATTCACGGAATGGTACATTGTAGTGGCGGGGCTCAAACCAAAATCCTTCATTTTGTTGAAGGTTTACATATCATTAAAGACAATATGTTTGCAGTGCCACCACTTTTTAAGCTGATACAAGAACAATCCAATACCGATTGGAAAGAAATGTATCAAGTATTTAATTGTGGCCACCGCATGGAACTCTATGTACAACCCGAGATTGCAGATGCCATCATAGCCATCTCAAAATCATACAATGTGGACGCTCAAATTGTAGGTCGTGTTGAAGCTGCAGACTCCAAAAAACTAACCATTCAAAGTGCCTTTGGTACGTTTGAGTATTAGGGACGCAATTCAACCCCTCTGAATCCATAAAAAACAGTACTTTTGCAACATAATTCTCCAAGTAGATGTTAGAAAAAATACAAATAGTTAAGCAACGTTTCGATGAAATAAATGATTTGATCATCCAGCCGGATATTATATCGGATCAGAAACGCTATGTGCAGCTTAATAAAGAATATAAAGACTTAAAAAAGATGGTCGACAAAGGTCTTGTTTATGAGGCCTTAATGTCTAATGTCGAAGAAGCTCAAGAAATTATTTCTGATGGGAGTGATGCTGAAATGGTTGAAATGGCCAAGATGCAAATGGAAGAAGCCAAGGCTCAAATCCCCGCCCTCGAAGAAGAAATGAGAGTGCTCTTAATTCCAAAAGATCCCGACGATGCCAAAAATGTAGTGATGGAAATTCGTGCTGGAGCCGGTGGAGATGAAGCCAGTATTTTTGCTGGAGATCTGCACCGTATGTACACAAAATATTGTGAGTCTAAAGGTTGGAGAGTTGATATTGTAGATTTTAACCACGGAACCTCTGGAGGTTTTAAAGAAGTTATTTTTGAAGTCAGTGGAGAAGATGTTTATGGCACTCTAAAATTTGAAGCAGGCGTACACCGTGTGCAACGTGTTCCACAAACAGAAACCCAAGGACGTGTGCATACAAGTGCAGCCTCCGTGATTGTATTGCCAGAAGCAGAAGAATTTGATGTGCAACTCGATATGACAGAGGTCAGAATTGAGCGTACCACTTCTACAGGTCCCGGCGGTCAGTCTGTGAACACCACCTATTCTGCGATCAAATTACACCACGAACCAACGGGAATGATTGTAAGCTGTCAAGATCAAAAATCATCTCATAAAAATTTAGAAAAAGCATTGAAAGTATTAAGGTCTCGTTTGTATGAAATGGAGTTGGCTAAAAAACAAGCCGCAGATTCTGAGAAACGAATGAGCATGGTGTCTTCGGGCGATCGAAGTGCCAAAATTAGAACTTATAACTATCCGCAAGGACGCGTTACTGAACACCGTATTGGATTGACATTGTACGATTTGTCAAACATTATTAACGGCGATATCCAGAAAATAATCAGCGAACTGATGATGGCTGAAAATACCGAGAAACTCAAAGCAGATACTGGCGCAATCTAAATCTATATGACGACTCAAGCACTTGTTTCTGAAATCATAAAAAAACAATCCTTTCTTTGTATTGGATTGGATGTCGATTTGTCTAAAATACCAACTCATTTATTAGAATTAGAAGACCCTATTTTTGAGTTCAACAAAGCAATTATAGATGCTACCCATCACTTGTGTGTCGCTTATAAACCAAACACTGCGTTTTATGAAGCCTATGGCTTAAAAGGGTGGAAGTCGCTTCAAAAAACAATTACTTACCTAAATACCAATCACCCTGAAATTTTCACGATAGCCGATGCCAAACGCGGCGATATTGGAAATACCAGCAGCATGTATGCCAAGGCCTTTTTTGAGGATTTAGCATTTGACAGTGTCACGGTTGCTCCCTATATGGGAAAAGATTCGATTGAGCCATTTTTAGAATTTCAAGATAAGCATACCATTATGCTGGCCTTAACATCTAATGCTGGTGCTTATGATTTTCAAACCCTAACAACAGATGGGAAGCCACTTTATCAATCCGTGCTAGAAACCTCGAAAGGGTGGAAGAACTCCAAAAACTTAATGTATGTAGTGGGTGCGACCAAAGCATCTTATTTTGCTGAAATTAGAAAAATCGTTCCCAATAGTTTTTTATTAGTGCCAGGCGTTGGTGCGCAGGGCGGTAGTTTGGCAGAGGTCTGCAAATACGGAATGAATTCTGACATTGGACTTTTAGTAAATTCTTCTAGAGGTATTATTTATGCGTCTTCCGATCGTGACTTTGCGAAGCAAGCGGCTCAAAAAGCACAGACCCTACAATTGGAAATGGCAGCCTTAATGCCAAAGAATTAAGTACGGACTTAAATAGTCAGCATCCAGGTTTTTTGAAGTTTCTTAAATTTTTGTAATTCTCTATTCAGAATGGACATAAACTCACGTCCATCGCTATTGCATTTTTCCAAACGACGGCAGCTGATAAACAATCCTTTGGTGAGCCATTTTAAGGTTTCGGCATGCTTTTGTTTCTGTTCTGAAAACGGTTCCTGTGAAGCCTTCATAATTTCAGGAGCCAATGAATCTGATTGCCGTCTGATATCTCCTGAAAAATAGATATTGGTATCTTCGTGTCCGTTGGATTTTAAAATAGCAAGATCTGCTTTCAAATAATCTGAGATCATTTTTGAAAGAGAACCTATTTCAACTGCTTTTTTGTAAAAAGCGGTATTCAATTCTGAAGAACTTTGAAACGCCATAATTAAAATAATAATTACCTCAAAATTAGATGAAAATCCTCGAGTCTATATTTAATATTTAAAGCTATATGCGTTTATTTGTTTAATTTTTAATATTTTTATTGAAAATACTTTAAATATGAAGTTAGATGCTTTACATTCAAAAATATTGGAACAACTGCAACGCAACGCGCGCGTCTCCAATACAGCCATCGCCAACCAAGTTGGAATAACGTCCCCTGCAGTTACAGAACGTATCAAAAAACTGGAAGATGCAGGGATCATTGATGGCTATTATGCCAAAGTCTCTCATTTTGAGTTGGGCTATGATTTCAGAGCCTTGATTACCGTGTGGGCATTTATGGGGAGGCTTCAACCGTTTTTACACAAAGTAAAAACTTTGGACGAAGTCATCAACTGTTACCGCATTACTGGAAACGAAAACATTGTGATGGAAGTCGTGCTTCAAAACCAACGCCACCTCGAAAAATTGATTGATCAACTGATTACGTACGGAGAAACCAAAACTCAAATTATTCTCTCAAATGTGGTTTCAAATCGTCCTATTTTAAAAAAGTAATTGTAATTTTATAGACACTAATAAAAAAAACAAACCCAGATGAAAACGAACTCTATTTTTTTTAGTGCATTAGCACTCTTAGTTTTTATAAGTTGTCAATCTCAAAAGCAGCCTATAAAAGCACAGTCTGAATTTCAAACGCAACAAAACAGCTTTTTTAAAGATGCTTCTAAATCTCCCTTAAAATCCAAAGATTTGAAAAGATTTGAGGGCCTTGTTTTTTTTCCAATTGATTCTGTATTTGTTGTAGAAGCACAGTTGAAGCGTACCCCAAACACTCCTTTTTTTGATATGAAAACCACGACTAAACGGGTAACCAAAGAACGCGTTTTTGGAGTTTTGTCGTTCACCATAAATAAAGAATCCTATTCATTAAATGTGTATCAAGGCGCGCCAGATCCAGATGCTGAGGCGGAATCGGACTATTTATTTCTTCCTTTTTTGGATGACACAAACGGAACGGAAACTTATGGCGGTGGACGCTATATTGATTTAACTATTCCTGAAGGGAACCAGTTGATAATTGATTTTAATAAATCTTACAATCCTTACTGTGCGTACAATGAAAAATACTCTTGCCCAATTGTGCCGAGAGAAAATTACCTTCCTCTAAAAATGAATGCAGGCGTCAAACGCTTTAAAGATCATTAAAAACTTTTGGAGATAAAAAGTCCTAAAAACACGGCAGCAAGCCCGAGGCCTATCGAGCCCAAGGTATAGATGAAAAAGCTGGTGAAATCTCCTTCTTTTAGAAACACTTGATTCTCATAAGCAAAGGCTGAAAACGTGGTGAAACCACCACAAAACCCAGTGATTAGAAGTAACGTTTGATTTTCGGAGAGGCTGCTGTTTTTTAAGGCAATACCCATCAAGATTCCGATAAGCAGACTACCCAGTACGTTTACTGAAAAAGTACCCCAAGGAAATCCAGAAGCGGGTGTCTTTAAAAACTTCCCGACCATATACCGCAATGCACTTCCAATGCCACCCCCTACAAAGACTAATAAAACTTGCTTCATTTATTTTAGTTTCCGCTAAATTAAAAATAGATTTCTTAGTAACAACCAAAAATGATTTTTATTAGTTAATGAAAATACATTATATTCGTGGATATTTGAATTAATGCTTAAATAAACTATTAAATTTAAACTCAAACACATGAACCATCCATAACTAAATCTTGAAACCCAAGAAAAATGTTTAAATGGATGTAACATGTGACAATTAAAAATCAATAAATCTAAACACATGAAACTATTATCTAAAATCGCATTGGGCTCGATTGTATTGGCTCAATTTTTTTGGTCTTGCAAAACTGAGAACAACTCAGAAGCTATGGATTCCAACTTCATCACGGTAAGTGCTGAAGAAAATTTCCCTATTATGGTTGAGCAATTTGCAGACCTGAAAGTCTTACGTTATCAAATCCCAGGATGGGAAAATTTAACATTGAAAGAACAAAAACTTGTTTACTATTTAACCAAGGCAGGATTGTCTGGTCGTGACATTATGTGGGATCAAAATTACCGACATAATTTAACCATCCGTACCGCACTCGAAAGTGTATACACCAACTTTAAGGGGGACAAAACCACTGCAGATTGGACGGCTTTTGAAGTCTATATGAAACGTGTTTGGTTCAGTAATGGAATTCACCACCATTATAGCAATGCGAAAATGAAACCTGATTTTTCTGCGGAATATCTAACATCTATTTTAGCTGCTTCAAACACGGTTTTAGAAGGCGAAGCCTTTGAAGTAATTTTTAATGACAAAGATGCTAAAAAAGTAAATCAAGCTAAAGGCGTTGACAACGTTGCTGCTTCTGCTGTAAACTTCTACGGAGCTGGTGTAACGAATGCCGATGTGGAATCGTTTTATTCTAAAATTGAATCACCAAATCCTAAAAAACCTTTATCACATGGTTTAAATTCACAACTTGTAAAAGTTAATGGTGAGTTACAAGAACGTGTGTATAAGTCTGGTGGATTGTATGGCGCAGCAATTGATGAAATTGTTAAGTGGTTAGAATTGGCTAAAGAGGTTGCAGAGAATCAAGCACAAGGCGATGCTTTAGGCTTGCTCATCAAATATTACAATACAGGTGATTTACAAACTTGGGACGATTATAATGTGGCATGGACTGCCGCAACAGAAGGAAATATTGACTATATCAATAGTTTTATTGAAGTTTATAACGATCCATTAGGCTATAGAGGTTCGTACGAAACGATTGTTCAAATTAAAGATTTTGACATGTCTGCAAAAATGGAAGTCTTGTCTAAAAACGCACAATGGTTTGAAGATAATTCACCATTATTTCCAGAACATAAAAAAGAAAATGTTGTAGGCGTGAGTTATAAGACAGTCAACGTTGCAGGAGAAGCAGGTGATGCGTCACCAACCACTCCAATTGGGGTTAACCTTCCAAATGCGAACTGGATTCGTGCTGAGGTTGGTAGTAAGTCTGTTTCTTTAGGAAACATTACAAATGCGTATAACAATTCTGGAAGTTCTGGAAGACTTAAAGAATTTGTGAATGACGATGAAGAGTATGAGCTAGAGAAAAAATACGGTCAACAAGGCGATAAGCTACACACTGCACTTCACGAAGTTGTGGGGCATGCATCGGGACAATTAAACCCAGGTGTTGGTGAAACCAAAGAAACTTTGAAAAACTATGCGTCTACTTTAGAAGAAGGACGTGCTGATTTAGTAGGTCTTTATTACTTATACAATCCAAAACTTCAAGAGTTAGGCTTGGTTGAGGATTGGAAAGCTGTTGGAATGGCGGCTTTTGATGGCTATATCCGAAATGGTTTAATGACTCAATTGATTCGATTGAACTTAGGAGATGATGTTGAAGAAGCGCACATGAGAAACCGTCAGTGGGTGAGTGCTTGGGCGTATGAAAAAGGACTTAAGGACAATGTGATTGAAAAAGTATCTCGTGATGGGAAGACGTATTTCAACATCAATGATTATGAAAAACTACACGATTTATTCGGACAGTTGCTTCGTGAAACACAACGTATCAAATCTGAAGGTGATTTTGCAGCAGTGCAAGACTTGGTAGAAGGTTATGGCGTAAAAGTGGATCAGGTGATCCATGCAGAAGTTTTAGAGCGTAACAAACAATTTAAATCCGCAGCTTATGGTGGTTTTGTGAATCCAGTGTTGGTGCCACAAACGGATGCCGAGGGTGCGATTACTTCAATTGAGGTAAAGTATGTAGAAAGTTTTGTAGGTCAGATGTTGTATTATTCTGAGAACTACGGCTTTTTGCCAGAAGTCAACTAAGGAAATTTAATTCAATACAATTCAAAAGTCACTTATCTAAAAAGGTAAGTGGCTTTTTTTAGTAGCCTAAAATAAATTTGATAGCAGCAATGCCGGCGATAAAACCAACAAAAGCTAATAATACCCATAAACTTCCTTTGTAATATTTTTGATGAAGGTTAAAATCTTTGCGGTAAGCATAGATGATAACACCCATAAAAACAATGGCAAATAGGATTCCGAAAGTAAGTTGTCCTTGACTGAACATAATTGTGTATTTTTAGACTTATAAATCGAGTCAAATTTATAAAAAATTATAAGAATCACAGCATGTTTTGCCCTCTTCTTTGAGACGTTAAAATGTGTAAAAAACACAGATATGAAATCTAAAATAAAAGCAGTCCAAGAATTCCATGAAGCCTTTAAAATTGGCTATAGAACGTCTCTCAAAGCCGATTTAGGCACAGCCAAAAACACGCTTCGTTTTGATTTAATGAAAGAAGAAAATGAAGAATATTTAGAAGCTGCCAATAACAACGACATGGTAGAAGTGGCCGATGCCTTAGGAGATATGCTTTATATTCTTTGTGGGACGATTATTGAGCATGGAATGCAGCACAAAATAGAAACAGTTTTTGAGGAAATTCAGCGCAGCAACATGAGCAAATTAGGCGATGATGGTCAACCTATCTACCGCGAAGACGGAAAAGTACTGAAAGGCCCGCACTATTTTAAGCCCAATATCCAAGAGATTTTGGAGTCTTAAACCTTTATACGTTTACAGTCCAGCCAAATAAATCTTCCGCTTTGTTCGTTTGAATGTCCATGATGCGTTTTTTTAATTGCAACGCCACTGGGTTTTCAAGTTCTGGCAAGTCGTAATCGGTTTCTTTAAATCCAAAAGTAGCAATTGGAGAAATAACAGCTGCAGTTCCTGCGCCAAACATTTCTTTTAAACTGCCATTTTTAGAGGCTTCGACAATTTCGGTGACGGTGAATTTTCGAACTTCAACCTTGATACCTTCGTCTTTGGCAATGTCAAGAATACTTTTTCTTGTGATACCATCCAAAATTCGGTCACTTGTTGGTCCCGTGATGAGCGTATCGTTGATACGAACAAAAATGTTCATTGCGCCCGCTTCTTCAATATATTCATGCGTATTGTCATCCGTCCAAATCACTTGGTGATAGCCTTTTTCAATCGCTAATTGTGTCGGGTAAAATTGCCCAGCATAGTTACCACCTGCCTTGGCATATCCTACACCGCCATTCGCAGAACGTGAGTATTTTTGTTCAATAAGTACTTTTACTTTTCCTGCAAAATAAGCTCCCGAAGGGGCTGTGCAAATCATGAACTTATAAGCATCTGCTGGAGAGGCATGGAAGCCTTCACCTGTTGCAAATATGATAGGTCTGATATAAAGAGAGCTTCCGTCCTGTGTAGGAATCCATTGTTCATCCACCTTAAGCAATGCCTTCAAGCCTTCCATAAATACCGCTTCTGGTAATTCGGGAATTGACAAACGTTTGGCAGAAATATTAAATCGTTTAAAGTTTTCGTCTGGACGAAACAACCATGTTTTTTTATCCGTGTCTTTATACGCTTTCATCCCTTCAAAAATAGATTGTCCATAATGAAAAATCTTTGCAGAAGGCATTAATGAAATAGGCTGAAAAGGTACAATTTCAGGAGTACCCCAAGCACCATTCTTATAGTCACAGACCAACATATGGTCAGAAAATTCAGTTCCAAATCCAAGATTTTTAAAATCAATGCTATCGATTTTTGAGGCTGCTGTAGGAGTTACTTTGATTGTATTCATTTGTTGGCTTTAAACATTTCTTGATTACAAATTTACAGAAATAATTGCTTCGACAATATCATTCTTTCAAAAGTTCTTATATTTATGCGTTATTTAAAATTTAAACCAAACCAATGAAAAATACTCTTTTAATACTAATACTAACGATCTCATTATTTTCCTGCAAGCAAAAGGTGCAACCGGCACAGTTGCCCGTGCAAGTAGGCTCGACAGTCTACGGTGTATATGGCGCTGCTTTGGATGCGCAATCCGTACTTCCAATTAACGATTTAGCGATGTCATTTTCAACAATGAAAAAAACAGATACTTTGTTCACAAAAGTACAGGGGACCATCAAAGAAGTGTGTACCAAAAAAGGCTGTTGGATGACGCTTGATTTGGGCGAAGAAAAAGACCTGATGGTTCGTTTTAAGGATTATGGATTTTTCATGCCTTTGGATGCTAAAGGAGATGTCATTATCAACGGTTACGCCACTATTTCAGAAACCTCTGTTGCAGATTTAAAGCATTATGCAGAAGATGCAGGTGCCTCAGAATTGGAAATTGAAGCCATAGTAGCTCCAGAACTCACTTATAGTTTTGAAGCCGACGGTGTGCTTTTAGCAAATTAATTACTAATGAAGCGAAGCATCATCACTACTTCAGACGGATCAAAAACCATTCAAATTGAAGATTGGGACGAGCAATACCATTCCATTCATGGCGCCATTCAAGAATCGCAACATGTGTTTATCAAAACGGGGTTGCATCATTTTCTAAATTTACACAAGCCAACAGCTCTCAATATTCTTGAAATTGGATTTGGAACGGGGCTCAATGCATTTCTGACAGCTTTGGAATCAGAAACGCAGGGCGTTCAAATTCACTATGAAGGCGTTGAGGCGTATCCTGTTTTGGTGGAAGAACTATTGCAATTAAATTATGCATCCCAAATCGACCCAAACCAACAGAGCCTTTTTGATTCATTACACGATCTTAATTGGGAAGAATTGCATTCCATCACATCCCATTTCTCCTTAAAAAAACGACAACAGTTTTTTACAGATATAGAAAATCAAGATACCTTTGACCTCATTTATTTTGATGCGTTTGGCGCAAGGGTTCAACCGGAATTATGGACAGAAACTATTTTTAGAATCATGTTTAATGCCTTAAAAAATAACGGCGTTTTGGTCACCTATGCAGCCAAAGGCAGTGTGCGTCGTGCGATGCAGGCCGTCGGATTTTTGGTCGAACGTTTGGAAGGTCCCCCAGGAAAACGCGAAATGTTAAGAGCTACCAAACCCCTTTAAGTTTGTTAGAATTACCCTAATTAGGGAGGGCAGGATGCTTAAAGTATTGTTAAACCTATCTCATTTCATTTTTTTAGAAGGCGTTATCACTAGTTTTGTGAGGATGGGACAAACACTCTTAATTACAGGAGCTACTGGATTGGTAGGAAAAGCATTGGTAAAAAAATGTTTAGCCGAAGGTTATACGGTACATTATTTAACCACACGGAAATCCAAGATTGAGTCTCAAGCAAACTACAAAGGATTTTATTGGAATCCACAAGAAGATGCAATAGATATTGGTTGTTTTGACGGGGTAGAGGTGATTCTTAATTTAGCAGGATCTTCCATTGCCCAACGTTGGACCAATAATGCTAAAACCTCTATTTTATCCAGCCGAACCGAAGCCTTATCTTTATTGCGTTCTAGTATTGAAGCCCATAAATTCCCTGTCAAACATATTATCTCTGCCAGTGCAATTGGAATCTACCCAGATTCTAAAACCCGCTATTACGACGAAAAATTTCAAGGAACTGACGCCAGTTTTTTACGCACGGTTGTGAAATCTTGGGAAGGCAGTTTAAAACCCTTTCAATCTCTTGATGTTAAAACAACGGCTCTGCGCATTGGAATTGTATTGGATACGCACGAAGGAGCGTTGCCTAAAATCATGGGGCCAATTAAAAACTATTTGGGTGCGGCTTTAGGTTCTGGAGATCAATGGCAATCTTGGATTCATATTGATGATTTAGTGCGTTTATTTATGTTTGTGATGGAATCAAAATTAGAAGGGGTCTACAATGCTGTGGCACCAAACCCCGTACAACAAACAGAACTCACAAAATTAATTGCAAAAACTCTGCAACGTCCATTGGTGTTGCCAAATGTTCCTGAATTTGTCCTCCGACTCATGTTGGGCGAAATGGGGGCCATCGCGTTGGAAAGCCAACGGGTCTGTGCAGCCAAAATTCAGGAGGCAGGTTTTAAATTTAATTACTTAGAACTTGAACCCGCTTTAGAAGATTTGATTGCCTAAAACTTCTTTTTGATTACAAATACTTTTTTTAACAAGCTCTGATCACAAAAATACTTTGTGACATTTTGACATTTTATTAATAATGGCAGTACTTTTGCCATTGGTTATAAAACAAAAATTAATCACCCAACGCGTTTATACATACGATGAGTAAAAAAGATACCAAAGCGGAAGTTGAACTTCCAGAAGAAAATACAGCAAATGAAACGGCTACAGAGACCACTGTTGAACTTTCAGTAGAGGAACAATTGACTGCCGATTTAGCACAGGAAAAAGACAAGTTTTTACGTCTGTTTGCCGAGTTTGAAAACTACAAACGACGTACGACAAAAGAGCGTATTGAATTATTTTCTACGGCAAGCCAAGATGTCATCAAGGCGTTGTTGCCCGTAGTAGATGATTTTGACCGTGCTCTGTTAGAAATGTCTAAAAGTGAAGCGACTGAACTTTCAAAAGGGGTGGAGCTAATTAAAAACAAATTATCTTCGACACTTGAGCAAAAAGGATTGGAGCTTGTTGAGGTTCGTTCTGGAGATGTGTTTAATGCAGATAACCATGAAGCAATCACCCAAATTCCAGCTCCAACAGAGGACATGAAAGGGAAAATCATTGATGTGATTGAAAAAGGTTACAAGCTAGGGGATAAAGTGATTCGTTTTCCAAAAGTAGTTATTGGAAACTAATTTAATTAAGATATAAAAGTACAATACCGAGATGGCAAAACGCGATTATTACGACATATTAGGCATTAACAAAAGTGCCTCTGCTGCAGAGATTAAAAAAGCTTACCGAAAAATGGCAGTCAAATATCACCCGGATAAAAATCCAGATGATAAAACTGCTGAAGATAAATTTAAAGAAGCTGCAGAAGCTTATGAAATATTAAGTGATGCTGACAAAAAAGCGCGTTTTGATCAATATGGTCATCGAGCGTTTGAAGGTGGTCACGGCGGTGGTGGCGGTCACATGAATATGGATGACATCTTTAGTCAGTTCGGCGATATTTTCGGCGGTGGTGGAGGTGGCTTTGGAGGTTTCGGTGGCGGACAACGTCAACGTGTGATGAAAGGCAGTAACCTTCGTATTCGTGTGAAATTAACACTTGAAGAAATTGCGAACGGCGTTGAAAAGAAAGTCAAAGTCAAGCGAAAAACCCAAGCAAAAGGGGTGACGTACAGAACGTGTTCTACCTGTAATGGACAAGGACAAGTCACGCGAATCACCAATACCATCTTAGGTCGTATGCAAACCGCGTCTCCATGTAATGCTTGTGGTGGTACGGGACAAAGTATCGACAAACGCCCTCCAAATTCAGATTCGCAAGGATTTGTGGTAGAAGAGGAAACAGTTTCGATAAAAATACCGGCTGGTGTCGTAGATGGCATGCAGTTAAAAGTGACTGGCAAAGGAAATGCCGCTCCTGGAAATGGGATTTCAGGGGATTTATTAGTTGCTATTACCGAAGAAACACATCCAACCTTACAGCGTGAAGGGGATAACTTACATTATGATTTGTATGTGAGTCTACCTGATGCAATTTTAGGATCGTCTATTGAAATTGATACGGTTACTGGCAAAGTCCGTTTAAAAATTGAAGCGGGTGTACAATCAGGAAAAATACTTCGTCTTAGAGGGAAAGGAATTCCAAATATCAATGGCTATAGCCGTGGGGATTTGTTAGTGCATATCAACGTATGGACGCCAAAAACCTTGAGTAAAGAACAAAAATCCTTTTTTGAAAAAATGAAGATGGATGAGCATTTTTTACCAAAACCAGAAAGCTCGGATAAATCGTTTTTTGAAAAGGTGAAGGATATGTTTTCCTAGGGAGTTTAAGGACGGATACGCATGAGTGAAAAATTAAATTACCACTATTCTAAAAAAGAGGAGCGATTGAATGTCATCACCCATGCATTTGGACTTTTGCTAAGTGTCATTGGATTGTATGTTCTAATTCTCAAATCCTTTCATTATGAGGGCTTTTGGAAGCCCGCGAGTCTCATAATTTACGGATTAAGTTTGATCATTTTATATGCAGCCTCCACGTTTTATCATGCCGCTAAAGATCCTCGCCTCAGAAGAAAACTGAATATTTTTGACCATGCCGCCATTTATGTGCTGATTGCAGGGACTTATACTCCGTTTACCATACTCGTATTAGAAGGCTCTTTGGGTTGGATTATTTTTGGGTTGACTTGGACGTTTGCGCTTATAGGCATTATCTTAAAATTGTTTTTTACAGGACGGTTTGACAAACTTTCTACAGCCTTGTATCTTTTGATGGGGTGGCAAATTATGTTTGTGATCAATCCGTTGATAGAACGTTTTTCAACCGAAGGCTTACAACTCTTATTTGCAGGAGGCGTGTTTTACACGATTGGAGCGGTGCTGTACTCCATAAAAAAACTTCCTTATAACCACGCCATTTTTCATGTGTTTGTGGTACTAGGAAGTGTGTGTCACTTTTTTAGTGTTTTGGGGATTGTTTAGGGTTTTATTTTTTTAAATATAACGTTCACGAGTGTGACGCTCTCCAAATTGTGACACTAGTTACACGAATTACAAGTCTGCGCTAGCGGTTTTTTAACTTTTTATTCCTCAAATTTGAGTGTCTTATCTCAGTTTGGGTTTAATTGTGTTTGAATGATGTCACCCATTATATTAGCAATTTTTTCTCCAATAGCTTTATGAGTAGAATGTTGCCAATGGCCAAATTTGTTAGTTGCACTCCATTTATCGAAGATGATTCCGGAATTTTTGAGAAGTTCATAAGTTGGGCTCAATTCCAAATATGTCAAGTTGTTTTTTAGACACAAGTTTTTGAATTTTACTGGCAATTTGTAGTTTCCTCTATTAATAATAATTGTACTAGAATCCATGGAGTTAATAATTTCACCTGTTATCGAATCCATTTTATATAATTCTTCCACATTATTTTGGATGCCTTCATTTACGTTAGGGGATTTAGTATAAAACTTACCAAGGATTATGGGCAGGGTTTCATTGTATTTAATTTTTTTTCGACAAAAATTTAAAATATTGAACAACACAAAATTTTGAGTTAAATACTTCGTTTTTTGGTAAATATTAAAATCTTCTTTATTAATATTTACAGAAGTTTTTAACTCACCATTTTCTATCGTTGTTATCGGTAATAATGGAGGGAAAGAATAGTTACATTTTAAATCGTTTTCTGATAAGAAATAAAGTGTGTAATCAGGTTTAAATTCATCAATCAGTAATTTTTGATAAGCATACATATTTCCAATATTAAAATGGCTTCTCCCAAAATTTAATACTTCTATTTTAATGTTTTTTTGATTAAATTTTTTGTTTAAAATATCTTTAGCTATGTTTCCAAAATAGTGCCTTTCAAAAACCTGAATAGATTCAATATAGGAATCACCAACTAAGGCAATTCGTATTGTATTTTCATCTTTTTTAAGAGCTACGTCACTACCAATAAATCTTGATGCGTTTGTGGACCTTATTCCAAAACCTTCATTAAAAAACACAAAAGTATCGGCTTGTGCTAATCCTTTTCCAATATCATTGTAATATTCGGCAAATGACACTTCCGAAATTTTAGCATTTTTGATAAAAAGTTCCGCCAATATCAAAACAAATAAAAATGAAAATAGTAGTAAGAATAATTGTTTTAAGGTCTTCATAATTATATTAAAATTGAAAATAAATAAATGGAGATGGATCTGCTTGAAACATATATGCTAGGGTCACAATAAAAAGGGCGGATAGAGTCCCTACAATAATCATCTTTGATTTTATTTTTAGAATTCCAGTATGTCCATATTTAGCTTCAGTGACATCTAAAAAAACAATCATCAATAAGTAGGTAGTTGCTATTTTGATGAATTCTAAAGCATATTCGCTACTTTCCCAGTACCAAAGTTTATTAAATATAATACTTGTTGACTCTATGGTTTGAGATCTAAAAAACAACCAAGTAAATGTCACTAGAATAAAAGTAAATATTGTGTTGAGGCAGGTGTTTAGTTTTGAGTATTTTTCAGGTTCTAAACCCTTTTTGTTGAAAGCTTTATGTGTTAGAAGATATAGACCATGTAAGCCTCCCCAAATCATAAAGTTCCAATTTGCACCATGCCACAAACCACCGAGAAGCATAGTAATCATTAAATTAATGGACATTCTGTTTTTTATTCTATTTCCTCCGAGTGGAATGTATAAGTAGTCCCTTAAAAAAGAAGACAAAGAAATATGCCATCTTCTCCAAAATTCAGTAATATTTCTTGAAAGGTAGGGTTGTTCGAAATTTTTGACCAACTCAACTCCAAGAAGTTTTGATGTCCCTCTGGCAATATGACTATAGCCAGAAAAATCGGCATAGATTTGTATTGAAAATAATACAATAGCAAATACGATCTCTATGGATTTATACAATGATAAATCATCAAATATGTGATCTACATACCTCCCAGCAGTATCACCTATCATAACTTTTCTAAATAAACCAATGATAATTAATACAACACCTTGTTTTATTTGAGAGTAAGTTGGTTTTAATTTTTTAGATAATTGAGGAAGTAATAGTTTAGCGCGTTCTATAGGGCCCGCAACGAGCTGAGGGAAAAATGACACAAATAAGGAAAAGTCTATAAAGTTTGTGGTAGCTCTTATTTTTTTTCTATAAATATCAATAGTATAGGTAAGAGTTTGGAAAGTATAGAAAGAAATCCCAATAGGCAAAATTAAATTTAAATGTAAAAAGTCTAAATCTTGATTGAAGTTGCTACAAATAAGCTGAAGATTATCAATAAAGAAATTGTAGTATTTGAAAATTGCAAGAATTCCAAGATTCGTAAAAACACTAATGCTTAATAATAATTTTCTCTTTTTTGCATTATCTGAGTTACTGATTTGTAGCCCGATATAATAATCAACGACCGTTGAGAGTGCTAAAAGAAAACAAAATCTCCAATCCCAATACCCATAAAAAAAATAGCTCGTAAAAAGAAGAAATAAATTTTTACTTTTTTTGGTGGGTAGTGCATAGAAAACAGGAAGAACTATGGCTAAAAAAAGAAAGAAAATAAATGAGTTAAAAAGCATTCTAAATATTAAATTCGTATAAAATTAATGAAAAATTACCTTCTTCCAAATTAAATCAAGGTTTTAATGTTTACTAAATTAAATTCATACAATTCGATCTTCTAGAAGATTGCTCAAGAATGGAGTTTAAAAAAGTATCTTTGTCGCGGTTGTATTTTTCTTATACGACGCCACTAAAAACGCCAGATGATTACAATTAAAGATATAAATAAGCCAACACCAATTACGAGTTCAAAAGCACAATTAGAGTTGTTTAATCGCTCTTCAGATGTGAAAGGGACCATCCGATCTTTAGAATCGGGAAGGCCGGTATTGATTACCGCATTTTACAGCAATGGATTGACACTTTTGAAAGAACTTCAAATACACCTCAAACGAAAGTTCTCAGGCACTTCTTTTAAAGACCAACGTGCGTATAGAGACGCGTACCGCAAACTGTCCAAGCTTATTTTAATCGAAATTGCAGATCATAAATTGATTGTAAAAAAAGCACCCTCCATAGGTTGGCTAGAAACATTTTATCCAGAAGCCAGTGAATTCTTGCTGCCTTTCCCTAAAGTACAAGGGTTAAACAGTGCGTGGCAGTGGTACCAAAACGGGATTACAGTTCCTGTATTGCGAAACAAAATACATCCCTATTATGGGACTTATTTTCCAACGCGTTTTGACCATTTGATTCTTTTTGACAATTGGTTGAAACGCTACGAAGGTCCTAAGAAATCTGCCATTGATGTGGGAATTGGAAGTGGAATTCTCTCCTTTCAGATGGTGAAACATGGCTTCCAAAAAGTATTTGGAACCGACACCAATCCAAATGCAATTGTAGGACTCAAAGAGTTTATGGGCGACACAAAGCTCTCTCGAAAAGTAGAACTCGATTTTGGGTCTCTTTTTGGAAAATGGGAAAAACCTAGCGAGTTGATTGTTTTTAATCCACCTTGGTTGCCAGCAGCGCATAACTTAGATAAAAATGACGAAGCAATTTATTACAACGAAACACTTTTTCCTGAGTTTTTTGAGGCCGCTAAACAACGCCTTTTACCGGATGGAAAACTCGTCGTGATCTTTTCTAATTTAGCGCAAATCACAAAGGCGACAACCGACCATCCTATTGAAAAGGAACTCACCAAAGGTGGCAGATTTCAATTGGAAAAATGCCTTAAAAGACCTGTCAAAGTTGCTTCCGATAAAACCAAACGCGACCAACATTGGCGGGCTTCTGAGGAAGTAGAGCTGTGGGTGTTGAGGCATGCATAGTGCACTGTCTATACTGTAAAAATGAAGTCTGTGTAGTCAAGAGCGAGACGCTCGCGCTAGCTAGATTTTATATTTAATAATTATACATATATAATTCATCAAAGGACTTTATTTCAGACAGTTTGATCAGGTTTTCTATTTCAATATTACTCCAAGTTTCCTTGAATATTTCATCTCCACCTATAGCATTCTCGTTGGTGTTTTTTCTCATTAATTTCTTTTTTGTTAAATAATTAATGCTTGTTTCTGTCTCTATTAAAGGACCACGATTATTACTTGAATCATATCCAATTAATTTAAAGTTAGAATCTTGAAATCTAAATGTATATTTCCAAAATCCGTATCTGCCGTGAAGATATTGGACTATTAAGTTTCCTTTTTCAAATCCAATCCAAAGTTCTGGTGGATAATAAACTCCCCCGTCTTCATTTTCGGATGAAAAACAATCGTAATTTCTATCGGCAAGTTGATAGCCACTTTCATTTTTAATTAATACAATAATTCCTCGTCTATTTCGATCTACTTCTTTGTCAAATCGATTTATTACAATATTACTTTTATCTGTTTTTTTAATTATAATAACGCAATCGTCTTGTCCGTCTTTGTTTAAATCTCCGAAGTGTTTTTCAAACTCTATATATCCTTTCGGAATAAAATCATTCGGTTCTTTGCTCTGTGCTCCACAACTAATAATTGTTAGATAAAGTAATGGTAGTATTCTTAATTTTATTTTCATTCCATATTTTTTAAAGTGTCTAATATAACAAACGATTGCGTAAGCGTGAGTATTTAATGAATGTTACCGTCTGCTAAATTTTAATACTTATATATTCTTGCAAGTACAATCTCAATCCCCGGAATTAGCAGTCCTATCAAAAATAAAATAAACATTGATTTAAAAATACTCCGATAGGTCCGATTCAGTTGTTTTTTGAAAATATCAACAATTTCACCCTCACTAAACAAATTTTTAAAATCTGTACGGTAGAGGTCTTTGCCCGTTTGTTCATCAATTCCAACCAAGTTCACGGCTTCTTTTATGATTTTTGATTCGGTCACTACTATCAGGTAATTAAACTCTATTTCCCTTTTGATCTTATAAATAAATCGTTTTCCAATATTTAAATCTTTTGGCTGAGGTAATGAATCCGCTTTGTAAACATACGTATCTAGATAACTATTTACGAGGTCTTTTGCAGAAGTTTCTTGAGTCAACAGTGCTTCGGAAGCAACGGCACTTACAAAATCATGCACAAACTCAGTGGCAATTTCTTTGTTTTCATCAATCACTTTATTTATTTCTATTTGTGAATTTTTTATGGGAGCGTATTTAATCGCAAACAGCATAAAATAGAGTGGAATCAGTATGTAGTATAGCTTTACAAGAACCTTAGCAACTTTCGTTCTCCGCTTAAAGAGTTTTAATTTTGTTCCAATGACAAGCACCACGATACTTATCACTAGGAAAATAAACATCCATTTCGCAATTGCAATAATGAATGAGAAGTAATCCACGTCTTTTAATAATTCAATGTAGTCCATGTGCTTTTATTTTAGCATTTAATACTTATTCTAGATTCAATTTTATTTTTGGAATATCAAAATTTCCAACCTTCTCGATTAGGCTGTTTTTGTTTTTTTTGAGGTTCGCAAAAAAGGCATCTATTTCATTTTCATAAGCTCTTTCACTAACCGCAAAAAGCAAGAGTCCATTTGTTTGGTTTGTTTTAGTCGCCACATTTCTGTAAATATTTCTTTCAACGACTAATAATTCCATTCCATCTTCTGAGTTTGCGCTCAACAAAAAGTCAATAATGACTTCTCCTTCTCTTTTAAAAACTGTATAGTTTACGATTGGATTGGATTCTTTTGCTGTATCAAGTTCTTTAATTTTTATAGCTACGGCATCATCAACTGAAATATCTCCTTTTATAAATTCAATTATAACCATTGATCTAAAATCTTCAAGACCTTGTTCAGAAGGAAGATATTCTTGCTTATAATAGGTTTCAGTCGGGTGGGAACTCCAGACTAAATCATAATTTGTGTTGTTAAATAGAAGTGTTTTTTCTGTTTGAAGATAATTGTCAACGGTTTGGGAAAATCCAAATATTGAAGATAAAAGGGTTAGGAGCACTGTCGTTAATTTGTTCATAATGGTCTGTTTTTTATAGTTTAGGATTGTGCTATTAGTTGTGGTTCTTGTTGGCTGTTTTTAGTTTTTTTGTTCTTTTTTCAGCATCTTCAAAACTTTCATCATGGTCAATACAAAAAGTTTTAAAATTGTCGGTTTTGGAGATGTTTTTAAAAGTGTTTGTTTCACTAAATGTAATTAATATTTTACTGAATAATTGCATTAATGCTTCAATAAATTTCTTCCATGATCTATAATCATCTTCTGGAAAACTATCAAATATTTTGGTCAATTCATCTTCTGAAAACACATTTATTGAAGCAAAACATTGATAACTCCAGTCTCCGGTATTCCATTTTATGCTTCTGATAGACGCTTCAGATTGATATTGTTCTGCGTGCCTTCCATTTTGATAAAGTTCTAAAGTTTTTTTAAAATCATCTTCAGTATTGAAGCAGAGATTAACTTCGGCACGTTCGGCATTGCAATCAAAAGCAAATGCATAAAATGTTTTTTTAGAATTTTGATTTAAAAACGTATCAACTTCACTAATTGTGAAATCCATCAACGTAGTTTCTGTTTTCTTAAATTTTTCTAGCATTATCATTGATATTTTTTTATCTAATATGGTATAAATAAATCGCAAAACTCAGTATTCCGCTCATGTCATTTTCGCTTATCGAATCGTATTTTTTGATATAATCTAATTTCATTTTTTCAAACTTATAATCTTTTAAATCCGCATGATTACTTTTTGATTTTTGAAAGTATTTTGATTTAGTTCCTAAAGTTATTTCAGTATGCAGGTCATTTTTTAAAACTCTTATATATTCCACGCGTTCTTGACTGTACTTTCCAAGTCTATAATATTTTAAATGTCTTTTTATTTTTTTCTCAACCTCTTTTTTGTCTGAAAAATCAAATTCATATGCTAAATCCATAAAGCAAATTAAATCGTATGTCTGTTGAGTGGCTAGCTTCATTTTTTTAATTGTAATCCGTCAAACCAAAGTGGACTGTTTAGTATAAAACTCTAG